>ERZ1023884.1-NODE-1-length-298132-cov-61.518379_pt1 | contig 298132 bp, 260 predicted proteins | sample MGYA00380394_ERZ1023884 | MGnify/ENA primary metagenome ERZ1023884 (study PRJEB33179, sample SAMN07449001) | human gut metagenome | biome: Human-gut; feature: Human associated habitat; material: Faeces | host: Homo sapiens | place: India: Bhopal | collected... | reverse complement strand
CTGCGACCACCTGTTCCCAAAACAGGAGCGCTACCGGGCTGCGCTACACCCCGCTTGTGCTTTGCTAAAGGTTTGAGTGAGAGAAAATAGTCGGGGCGACAGGATTCGAACCTGCGACCACCTGTTCCCAAAACAGGAGCGCTACCGGGCTGCGCTACACCCCGCTCATTCATCTCTACGATACCTCTTAAGCATTGCTTTAAGCATCATTTCTGAATTGCGAGTGCAAAGGTACTACATTTTTTCGATTCCACCAAATTTTTCCCTAACTTTTTTCAAAAAAACATGCATTTTAATGCAAAATGGCTAGGAAACAGGCAAAAAGCAAGGGCAACCCCTATCCGGAATTGCCCTTATACCTTATTATATATATAGTAGCGGCAAAGAACCGCAACCATACTTGCTGAACTTTTAAATCAGAAACCGACTGCCCGAATCTGTAAAAACCGAGAAGACCGGCAAATCTGATTTTACTTGATGATTCCCTCTTCTACGAAAATCTTCTTCAGAATCTGGACAGCCCGCTCAACCTGCTCTCTTGTATGAGTAGCCATGAGTGCGAAACGTACCAATGTATCCTGAGGAGCACAAGCTGGAGGAATAACAGGGTTGATGAACACACCTGCATCGTAAGCCATCTTGGTAACAACGAATGTCTTCTCAGCATCGCGTACGTAGAGAGGAATGATAGGACTCTCTGTCTCGCCAATCTCGAAACCTTCCTCGCGGAAACGCTTCAAGGCATAGTTGGTTACATCCCAGAGATTCTCGAAACGCTCTGGCTCATTCTGAATGATGTGGAGAGCCTCGAGAGCTGCTGCTGTGGCAGCTGGAGTGTTAGAGGCGCTGAAGATGTAAGTACGGCAGTTGTGACGGAGGAAGTTAATAGTATCCTTGTCTGATGCGATGAAACCGCCGATAGAAGCCAGACTCTTAGAGAATGTACCCATGATGAGGTCTACCTCGTCGGTCAGACCGAAGTGGTCGCATACACCACGACCCTGCTTGCCGAATACGCCAAGACCATGAGCCTCGTCTACCATGATAGAGCAGTTGTACTTATGCTTGAGCTTTACAATCTCAGGCAAGTTAGCCAGGTCACCCTCCATAGAGAACACACCGTCAACAACGATGAGCTTGATAGCCTCCTGAGGGAGCTTAGAGAGCACGCGCTCCAAATCTTCCATATCGTTGTGCTTGTAGTGGAGCTGGGTAGCGAATGAGAGGCGGCGGCCATCTACGATACTTGCGTGGTCGCGGTCATCGCAGATAATATAGTCGTTACGACCTACTACGCAAGCCAAGACACCCTGGTTTACAGAGAATCCTGTAGAGAAACACAAAGTTTCATCCTTGCCCATAAACTCAGCAAGCTCCTTTTCGAGCTGCACGTGCAAATCGAGCGTACCATTGAGGAAACGGCTTCCTGCACAACCAGAACCATACTTGTCGAGCGCAGCCTTTGCTGCATCAATAACACGCTGGTCATTAGTCAAACCCTGATAAGCATTAGAACCGAACATCAGAATCTTATGACCATCGATGTCGGTTACCTCTGTCATCTGCTTACTTGTGATCTCACGGAAATATGGATACACACCGGCAGCCATATACTTCTGAGGTTCACGATAATTCTTGTATCTTTCTTGTAATTGTCCCATTATTAATAGGTGTACTTTATTTTCTTTTTTTATACTTTTCTAACTTTCAGGGTGCAAAGATACAAAAAAGAACTCAATAAACGGCTTTTTTTATAAGAAAGTTTACTTTTATAGTTTTTTTAATCGATATTTCTTGTTATTTTGGGTATTTTTATTACTTTTGCAGCCTAAATTTTACAAACTCTTGACTATATAATGAAGAAAAAGATACTTTTCATCATGAATCCGATTTCAGGAACAGCCAGCAAGGCGGCAGTTCCCAGTCTGATAGATTCTGGTTTGGACAAAGAGCTTTTTGAGTACGAGATAAGAATGACTGAAAGAGCTGGGCACGCTTCGGAAATTGCTACCGAAGCGAAGAACAACCATGTAGATGTGGTTGTGGCGGTTGGTGGCGACGGAACCGTCAACGAGGTGGCCCGCTCACTGGTTCACTCCGATACTGCCCTCGGCATTCTGCCTTGCGGTTCGGGCAACGGACTGGCAAGACATCTGCTGCTCCCGATGAACCTGAAGAAATGCATAGAGGTCATCAACCAATGCCAGATTAGAGATCTGGATTATGGTGTCATCAACGACCACCCGTTCTTCTGCACCTGCGGCATGGGCTTTGACGCTTTCGTCAGCATGAAGTTTGCCGAGAGCGGCAAGCGTGGTCCTATCACTTATGCTGAAAATATCCTGCGCGAGGGATTGAAGTATAAGCCTGAGACTTACACGCTGGAGGACGAGACGGGCACCAAGCAGTATAAGGCGTTCCTCATTTCCTGTGCCAACGCATCTCAGTATGGCAACAATGCCTATATTGCCCCCCAAGCATCCATGAGCGACGGTTTGATGGATGTCGTCATCATGGAACCATTCGATGTAATCGAGGCGCCTCAGGTAAGTTTCGACATGTTCAACAAGACGTTGGACAAGAACTCGAAGATCAAGTCGTTCCGCTGCAAGAAGCTCCATATCACCCGCAGTCAGCCAGGCGTAATCCATTATGATGGCGACCCTGTGATGACGGGTGCAGAGATTGATGTTCACCTGGAAGAAAAGGGAATCAAGATGCTGGTGAACCCGTTTGCCAACAAGAACGACCGCAAGCCGAACATGATTCAGTCTGCCTTTGCCGATTTCTTCAACGACATCAATGCCGTGCGCGATGATATTCATAAAGACATCCAGCGCCAGAGCAAAAGAGTAGAAGCTATCAGCAAACTGGTACAGAAGAAGCTGAACCTTTGAGGGAATGTTGAGTGTTGAGTGTTGAATGAAATGTTCTGAAGTATCGCAAGTAAGCTCAGTTAATCATTAAACCCTATCCATTCAACATTCAACATTCAACACTCAACATTCCCCTATCCATTCAACACTCCTAGAAAAGGTAAAATTCTTCCGTTATTTTCCTATACCATTCCGAGCGGTTTCCATGCGAATCCATCATCGTTTCAATACACTCTTCATAAGGCGAAATGCGATGCTTGGCAAAACTCAGCATAAAGCGCTTGGGCTGCTTGCGCTCTACCGTCTTTACGCCACACTTCCGTATAAGATAAAAACCTAATATACAAGACTCTGCAACAAACTGCTCCACTACTTCTACGGGAACAATAGCAGAGAAGACACCTTCATCAGAAAGTAACCGTTTTACACCCGCAAACAAATCGCGGAACGGAAGACTGTCCGTATGTCTCGCCATCGTCCTCTTACTGTCCGGATTTTTCAAGCTATCTACAAAGAACGGAGGATTGCTCACTATAGCATCAAAAACACCGGCAGCCTTCAAAGCTTCAGTAGTTCCAGAAGCCTCAGCAGCTTCCGAAGCTCCCCCGAAATCCTGCAGTCTGCAGCATTCTATTTCCACCCTGTCGCGAAACGGACTTGCCATCACATTCTCCCTCGCCTGTCCGCAGGCATCAGCATCCATATCAATCCCTACTACCTCAGCCTCAGGAAAACGCTGCGCCATCATGAGCGAAATCAGTCCCGTTCCGGAACCAATGTCCAGAATCCGCCTGCCACCTTGCGCCCATGCACCCAGCAAAACGCCGTCAGTTCCCACTTTCATGGCACAACGGTCTTGCTCTATCTCAAACTGTTTAAATCGAAAATTACCCATAAATTCTTCTGTCTCTTTACAGAAGAAAACGAATGCGCCGCCGATTTATTTTATCGCAAGCAGCAGAAATTGCCACTTCCACCTGCAAAAGCAGCTGCTTACATCTATAAAAACGGGTACTAATATATAGAAAAAGCAATTTTATTATTAAATAATCTATCATCTTCCACGATATTTCATAAAAAATGAGTACCTTTGCACGGAAAATAGAAATCATAACAAAATGGATAATAGAAGAACAAGTACCCGAATACAAATGATTGCAGATTACGAGGGCGACCCGAAAACCCTGATCGAAGACCAGGAAGAAGGCTTGTACCCTACCCTCTGCATGCGAGATATTGTAGTTTTCCCTACCAATATGACCCCTATCGTTGTGGGCAGAAAGGAAAGTCTGAATCTCGTCCGGATGCTGGAAAAGAAACCAGACACCATATTCTGCGTATTCTGTCAGAAGAACAAAGACACAGAATCGCCCTACGAAGAAGACCTCTACCCTGTAGGTGTCTTCGCCAAACTCATCAAGGTGATCAAGATGCCTGGCACAGAGCAGATGAGCATCATCATCCAGGGTCTGGGCAGATGTCAGATGAAACATCTCGTTCAAAAAGAGCCTTACACAGTAATTGACGTAAAAAGTCTTCCGGAGAAATGGCCTGACGAGAACAACGATGAACTCTTCAGAATGCTCTACGAGAATTTCCATTACGAAGCGACAGACTATATCAAATCAAACGCCAACTATACTGATGAGGCCATCCAGGCCATCAACGAACTCTCGAGCATTCACATGCAGTGCAACTTCATGTGCTCCCTCCTCCCTTTCTCCATCGAGGATAAAATCAAGATGCTGAAAGAGGAAAATCTCAGCGAGCGCATCATGATTGCCATCAGATCCCTGAACAAGGTGCGCCATCTGCTACGCATCCAGACTGAGATTGAGAACAAAACCCACTACGACCTCGATGAACAGCAGAAGGAATACTTCCTCAAGCAGCAAATCAAGAACATCAGGGAAGAACTGGGAGAAGGCAACGCCAGTCCGGAGAAGAAGGAGATTCTGGAGAAGGCGAAACAGAAGAACTGGAGCGAGGAAACAGCCAAAATCTTCAAGAAAGAAATTGCCAAGCTCGACACCCTGAACCCGCAGAGTCCTGACTATTCGATACAGATAGGATTCCTGCAGACCATGGTAGATTTGCCTTGGAACTCCTACACCCAGGACGACCTCAGTCTGACCCGTGCCAAGCGCATTCTGAACCACGACCACTACGGCATGGAGAATGTGAAGGAGCGCATCCTGGAATTCCTCGCCGTAAGAGCACTGAACGGCGGCGGCAAGAGTCCTATCCTCTGCCTCTACGGTCCTCCGGGCGTAGGAAAGACCAGTCTGGGCAAGAGCATCGCAGCAGCCATGAAGCGCAAGTATGTACGCATGTCGCTGGGCGGTCTGCACGATGAAGCCGAAATCCGCGGTCACCGCCGTACCTATGTGGGAGCCATGCCGGGCCGCATCATCAAGAACATGCTGAAGGCAGGCAGCAGCAATCCGGTATTCATCCTCGACGAGATTGACAAGGTGGCGCAGAGCAATTTCAACGGCGACCCAGCATCAGCCCTGCTCGAAGTGCTGGACCCGGAACAGAACAATGCCTTCCACGACAATTATCTCGATATGGATTACGACCTCTCCAAGGTGCTCTTCATCGCCACAGCCAATGACCTGAGCGTCATTCCGCGTCCGCTCCTCGACCGTATGGAGCTGATAGAAGTAGGCGGCTACATCACCGAAGAGAAGACAGAGATTGCCAAGCGCCATCTCGTACCGGAAGAGCTGGAAAGCACCGGACTCGACAAGGTTTCGCCAAAGGTAAGCTTCAACAAAAATGCCCTCGAGTTCATCATCGAGCACTATACCCGGGAGAGCGGCGTAAGACAGCTGAAGAAGCAGATTGACAAGAGTCTGCGCAAGATGGCTTACAAACTTGCCTGCAACCAGGAGCTGAAGAACTACACCATCACCCCTGCCGAAGTAAAAGACCTGCTGGGCAATCCGCCGTTCAACCGCGACATCTACCAGGGCAACGACTATGCAGGAGTGGTAACCGGACTAGCCTGGACCTCAGTGGGCGGCGAAATCCTCTACATCGAAACCTCGCTCAGCAAGGGCAAGGCAGGCAAGCTCACCCTGACCGGAAATCTGGGCGACGTGATGAAGGAATCAGCCATTATCGCACTGGAATACGTCAAGTCGCACATCGACCTGCTGGGGGTAGACTACCGCATCTTCGAGCAGTGGAACATCCACATCCACGTGCCTGAGGGAGCCACCCCGAAAGACGGTCCTTCTGCCGGAATCACCATCGCCACCAGCATCGCCTCAGCCATCACCCAGCGCAAGGTGCGTGCCAACACAGCCATGACCGGCGAGATTACCCTCCGCGGCAAAGTGCTCCCGGTAGGCGGAATCAAGGAGAAGATTCTGGCAGCCAAGCGGGCAGGAATCAAGCACATCGTGATGTGCAGGGAGAACCAGAAGAACGTAGAGGAAATACCGGAGAAATATCTCAAGGGCGTAGACTTCCACTATGTAGAGAATGTGGCTGACGTCTGGCAGTTCGCGCTGACCGACGAGAAGGTGAAAAACCCTACAGACTTCAGCATTGAGGAAAATGATAAAAAAGAATAGAAATGAAATTTGAATTACAAGTAACAGATAAAGCAAGCGATGCGCGTACAGGCATCATCACCACCGACCACGGACAGATCAAGACCCCAATCTTCATGCCCGTAGGAACCGTAGGAAGCGTGAAGGGCGTCCACTTCGAGGAACTCAAGAAGCAGGTCATGGCACAGATTATCCTCGGAAACACCTATCACCTCTACCTGCGCCCAGGTCTTGACGTCATCAGGGCAGCAGGCGGACTGCACAAGTTCAACGGCTGGGACCGTCCTATCCTCACCGACAGCGGCGGCTTCCAGGTATTCTCGCTCACCGGCATCCGCAAGCTCAAGGAAGAAGGCTGCGAGTTCCGCTCCCACATCGACGGCAGCAAGCATTTCTTCACACCGGAGAACGTGATGGACACCGAGCGCGTCATCGGAGCCGACATCATGATGGCCTTCGATGAATGCCCGCCGGGACAGAGCGATTACCAGTACGCCAAGAACAGCCTCATGCTCACCCAGCGCTGGCTAGACCGCTGCATCAAGCGGTTCAACGAAACCGAGCCCCTCTACGGCTATCAGCAGAGTCTCTTCCCTATCGTTCAGGGCTGCACCTTCCCGGACCTGCGCCGCGAAGCAGCCAAATACATTGCCGACAAGGGAGCCGACGGAAATGCCATCGGCGGACTTGCCGTAGGAGAGCCTACCGAGGTGATGTATGAGATGATAGAAGTAGTGAACGAAATCCTGCCGAAAGACAAGCCGAGATATCTGATGGGCGTAGGAACCCCGCAGAACATCCTCGAAGCCATCGAGCGCGGCGTAGACATGTTCGACTGCGTAATGCCGACCCGCAACGGCCGCAACGCCATGCTCTTCACCTATCAGGGCACGATGAACATGCGCAACAAGAAGTGGGAGAAAGACTTCAGTCCGGTAGATCCAGACGGCTGCGACATCGACCTCGTAACCACGAAGGCCTACCTTCACCACCTCTTCAAGGCACAGGAGCTGCTGGCGATGCAGATAGCCAGTATCCACAACCTCTCTTTCTATCTGCGCCTCGTGACCGATGCCCGCCATCATATCGAGCAGGGCGATTTCGTGGCATGGAAGAATTCCATCATCGACCAGCTTGGCCGAAGAATTTAAGTAAGCAAGCATCATGAAAGATTTTAAGAAAATAAGAAAACACCGCCGGCTCTACCGCACCGGCCGATGGGCTTCCCGCAAGTTCGGGTGGCTCATCAGGGCTGTGCGCTGGCTGGCTCACAAGCTCCGGTTCCTGCGCATATTCAGGTTTCTCAACCCGTTCAGGTACATCAAGAAGCTCGACTGGTACATTATCAAGAAGTTTCTGGGCTACTATTTCTTCTCCATCGCCCTGATCATTTCCATCGCCATCGTCTTCGACTTCAACGAGAACCTGTCAAAATTCACAGAGCACCATGCACCGGCGCGCGCAATCATCTTCGATTACTACGCCAACTTCGTGCCCTATTTTGCCAACCTCTTCAGTGCGCTGTTCGTGTTCGTGGCGGTCATTCTCTTCACCACCAAGCTGGCTAGCAATTCCGAAATCATCGCCATCCTGGCGTCGGGAGTATCCTTCAAGCGTCTCCTCCGCCCATACATGATTACCTGCGTGCTGCTCTCAGCCCTCTCCTTCGGGCTCTCAGCCTACGTCATTCCCCACGGAACCGTCATCAGGCAGAACTTCGAGACGATGTACAAGAACAAGAAGAAGAATACCAGTGCCGAGAATGTACAGCTGCAGGTAGACAAGGGAGTGATTGCCTATATGCAGCATTACGACAACAGCATGAAACGCGGCTACGGATTCTGTCTCGACAAGTTCCAGGACAAGAAACTCGTAAGCCACCTTACAGCGATGGACATCCAGTACGACACCATTTCCGACAGCAAGTATCACTGGAAACTGAGCAACTGGAAAATCCGCAAGCTCCAGGGCATGAAGGAGCATATTACGAGCGGAGCCCAGAAGGACACCATCATCGCGATGGAACCTACCGACCTGGTCTATTCCAAGGGTCAGCAGGAAACCTTCACCAGTCCTGAGCTCCGCGATTACATCTCCAAGCAGATCAACCGCGGTTCGGGCAACGTAGTGCAGTACGAGGTAGAATACCACAAGCGCATCGCCTCATCCTTCGCCTCGTTCATCCTCACCATCATCGGCGTCTCCCTCTCAGCCCGCAAGCGCAAGGGCGGCATGGGAGCAGCATTGGGCGTTGGACTTGCGCTGAGTTTCGGCTACATCATGCTGCAGACGGTTTCTGCCACCTTCGCCATCCAGGCCAACTTCCCGCCTGTTCTGGCAGCGTGGCTCCCAAACTTCCTCTTCGCCATCGTAGCCTACTTCTGCTACCGCAAGGCACCGAGGTAAAAAGTCAACATTCAACATTCAACATTCAACATTAAAAAAAAATGTATTTCGACGAATTAGATTTAAACGACAACGTGCTCGACGCATTATATGACATGCGCTTCGACACATGCACTCCAGTACAGGAAAAGTGCATTCCAGAGATATTAGAAGGTCACGATGTCTTGGGCGTAGCCCAGACCGGAACCGGCAAAACCGCAGCCTATCTGCTGCCAGTATTGAGCAAGCTCGATGACGGCGGTTATCCTAAAGACGCCATCAACTGCGTCATCATGTCACCAACCCGCGAGCTCGCCCAGCAGATAGACCAGGCGATGCAAGGCTTCGGCTATTACCTGCAGGGCGTGAGCAGCGTAGCCGTATACGGCGGCAACGACGGCAACCGTTACGATCAGGAGTTGCGCAGCCTCCGCATGGGCGCCGATGTAGTCATCGCCACCCCGGGTCGCCTCATCTCCCATATCTCCCTGGGCAATGTAGACCTCAGCAAGGTAAGCTTCTTCATTCTCGACGAGGCCGACCGCATGCTCGACATGGGTTTCTCTGACGACATCAAGACCATCGCGGCAAAACTGCCAAAGACCTGCCAGACCATCATGTTCTCGGCAACCATGCCTGAGAAGATAGAAGAACTGGCTAAGACCCTGCTCAAGAATCCGGTAGAAATCAAACTTGCCGTCAGCAAGCCAGCCGAGAAAATCAAGCAGGAAGCATACGTATGCTACGAAACCCAGAAGATGACCATCATCAAGGACATCTTCAAGGCAGGCGACCTGAAGCGCGTCATCGTCTTCAGCGGCAGCAAATTCAAGGTGAAGCAACTCGCAGCTTCCCTCCAGCAGATTGGAGTAAACTGCGGAGCCATGCACAGCGACCTGGAACAGGCTGAGCGCGACGATGTGATGTTCAAGTTCAAGAGCGGACAGTATGATGTTCTCGTAGCTACCGACATTGTGGCGCGCGGAATCGACATCGATGATATTGAGATGGTCATCAATTACGATGTTCCTCACGATACAGAAGATTACGTTCACCGCATCGGCCGTACAGCCCGTGCCAACCGCGATGGTAGAGCCATCACCTTCGTGAGCGAAGAAGACCAGTACTGGTTCCAGCAGATTGAGAAATTCCTGGAGAAGGTGGTAGACAAGATGCCTCTCCCTGAGGGATGCGGCGAAGGTCCTGAATACATCAAGCTCAACAAGCCGAAGAAGAAAGGCGCAAACGGAAGAAACAACAGACGCGGTAACGGCGGAAACGGCGAGGGCGGAAAGAACAGCGCCAAGAACCGCCGACAGAAAGACCGCGACCAGACTTCTCACAAGCGCAAGCCAAACAAGCCAAACGAGCGTCAGGAAAAAGCGCCACGCAACAACGAGCAGCAGCCACAGCAGGGTAACAGGCAGCAGAACGCAAAGCAGCAGCCTCAGCAGGGTAACAGGCAGCAGAACGCAAAGCAGCAGCCTCAGCAGGGCAACAGGCAGCAGAACGCAAAGCAGCAGAGCAGAAAGCCAGCCCAGCCAGGCGAGCAGCCAAAGAACAGCAACAGCCAGAAGCGCCGCAATAACAGCAATAACAGCAACCAGCAGCGCCCAGGCACCGAGAATAATGTTCGCCCGGGCAGCAACGGCCGTGGCAGAGGCGTAGCCCAGAAAAAGGGCGACAAGCCGGCTGCACGCAAGCACACCCCTATCGTAAATCCACAGAAGAAAGAAAACGCTGTGAAGACATTCATCAAGCGCATCTTCGGATTCAAGAAATAGGAAATAAATCATCTTTTAAAAAGGAAAGAGGAATGATGAAAGAGCTACCCCTCACCCCGCTCATGACCATCAGCCTCACACTGACGATCGGAATCATCATAGCCAAATGGGGCTATGATGATTTCAACATGCGCTTCTGGCTCATCATCTCCATCATTTCATGCGCCCTTGGCAGCATCATCTTTTTCCTTACTGAGTTCTTAAGCCCAAAAGCTTACTTCAGCAGGAGCCACCAGTTTCTCATCTACTCCCAATGCGTGATGATTCATTTATGCATCCTGAGCCTTGGGGCTTTTCTTACCTGTAAGCAAATAGCAGACGCCCAAACCTCTACACAACTGAAAAACTGGCAGGAACTGTCTTACCTCACACGGGCAAAAATCAATACCGAACGCTATAAAAGCAATATTGAAAGCAAACTGGTTTCCCTTCACGTAAAACAGCAAGACTATGCAGTCATCGCAGCCATGGCGCTGGGCGACAAGAGCGCACTCGACTCGAACACCCGAAACAGTTACTCCATTTCCGGAGCCAGTCACATCCTGGCAGTAAGCGGACTTCATATAGGCATTATCTTCCAGCTTTTCATCTTTCTGCTAGGCGGCAGAAAGTACTCAGTTTACACCATCATCCTGTCCCTCATCTCCATCTGGACCTACGTTTTTCTCATAGGATTGCCGGCAAGTGCAGTCCGTGCAGCCATCATGCTTTCAGCCTACAGCTTAAGTTTAGCCTTCCATCGTACCGGTCTGCCGCTCAACACCTTAGCCTCAGCTTATATATTTATGCTCTTCATCAGTCCGCTCTATCTTTTCGAGTTGAGTTTCCAGCTTTCGTTCCTTGCCGTAGCCTCCATTCTGCTGTTCTTCACACCCCTTTACACCCTCCTCCCCATCCGCAGCCGTTTCATCCGTTGGGCATGGGGACTCCTTTGCGTTTCACTGGCAGCCCAGATAGGAACCCTTCCGGTCATCGTCTACACCTTCGGCAGAATATCGTGCTATTCCCTTCTCACCAATTACATCGCCATTCCCGCAGCAACCCTCATCCTATATCTTGGAGCAGCCTTAATCTTGTTCTCCCCACTCACGTTATGGGCGCCCATAGCACCGGTTGTCGCCCCACTCATCAGCCTTACATCAGGCGCCATGACCAGCATCACCCAGTTTTTGAATACAGCCATAAAACTGATCAGCATGCTGCCTGGAGCAAGCATCGAAAACGTAAAAATCAGTCTGCCTCAGGTAATCGGTCTCTACGCTATCATCCTGCTCATTTATGCCCTATGGCGCAGGATAGATAAACAGAAGTCGTCAGAATGCAAGATTCCCTAAAACGGAGATAAAGGCTAAAACCCCGAAAAACGTCTCTTATATAATAAGGTGTGCGTACACAAAAGCGCTACAAATCGTGATTAAGAATGTTAAAAAATATCTTTTTTCTACTTTTTCTGCATTTTTTCTTTCTTTTTGTTGGTGTTTTCAAGAAAAACATGTATCTTTGCAATCAGAAATAAAAAATAAGAATTTAAACACAATAAAAGATTAAAGATTATGAAAGCATCTGAAGTAATCGCGAATCTCCAAAGAAGATTCCCAAATGAGCCTGAGTACATTCAGGCAGTTAGTCAGGTTCTCGGTACTATCGAGGAAGAGTACAACAAGCACCCAGAGTTTGAGAAGGCAAACCTCATCGAGCGTCTCTGCATTCCAGACCGCATCATCCAGTTCCGCGTATCTTGGGTAGATGATAAGGGCAACGTACAGACTAACATGGGTTACCGCGTACAGCACAACAACGCGATTGGCCCTTACAAGGGAGGTCTTCGCTACCACAAGTCAGTAAACTTGGGTATTTTGAAGTTCTTGGCTTTCGAGCAGACATTCAAGAACTCTCTTACTACTCTCCCAATGGGTGGTGCTAAGGGTGGTTCTGACTTCTCTCCACGTGGCAAGAGCAACAACGAGGTAATGCGTTTCTGCCAGGCTTTCATGACAGAGCTTTACCGTCACATGGGTCCAGACGAGGATGTTCCAGCTGGTGACATCGGTGTAGGTGGCCGTGAGGTAGGTTACCTCTTCGGAATGTACAAGAAGTTGACACACCAGTTCCAGGGCGTCTTGACCGGTAAGGGTCAGGAGTTCGGCGGTTCATTGATCCGTCCTGAGGCTACAGGTTACGGTAACGTATACTTCCTCTGCAACATGCTCGCTACCAAGGGTATTGACATCAAGGGCAAGACCGTTTTGGTTTCAGGTTCAGGTAATGTAGCCCAGTACACTATGGAGAAGTTGCTCCAGTTGGGTGCTAAGCCAGTTACATGTTCAGATTCAGACGGTTATATCTACGACCCAGACGGAATCGACCGCGAGAAGCTCGATTACATCATGGAGCTCAAGAACGTAGAGCGTGGCCGTATCAAGGAATATGCAGAGAAGTATGGTGTAAAATATGTTGCAGGTGCTAAGCCTTGGTTTGAGAAGGCAGACATCGCTCTCCCATCAGCTACTCAGAACGAAATCAACGAGGAGGCAGCCAAGGCTCTCATCGCCAACGGCGTAATCGCAGTAAGCGAGGGTGCTAACATGCCTTCTACTCCAGAGGCTATCAAGGTATTCCAGGATGCTAAGATTCTCTACTCTCCAGGTAAGGCAGCCAACGCAGGTGGTGTTGCAGTATCAGGTCTTGAGATGAGCCAGAACTCAGAGCGTCTGAAGTGGTCTCGTGAAGAGGTTGATGCTAAGCTCCACGACATCATGAACGATATTCACGCTAACTGCGTGAAGTATGGTACTGAGCCAGACGGTTACGTAAATTACGTAAAGGGTGCAAACGTAGCCGGCTTCCTGAAGGTAGCTAAGGCTATGATGGCTCAGGGCATTGTATAAGACAATAAATTTTCCTATAAAATATTTAAATAAAATTAATATAATAGGAAATAGCGGGTCTGTGAAGATCCGCTATTTTTGTGTTTACTCCTTCCCCACTCCTTCTTTACATCAAAGCAGGGACAGGCTTTGTTGGCAAATTCATTATGACCATGAATCGTGGCTAATGGATATATCACAAGGTTGGGCAGGCTGGAAAGCTTTTGCCTTTACAGGCTTATAATGCCTAAAAAGGGTGTTCAGTATTCAGTATTCAGTTTTTTTCGCTGTTGTTACCATCCTCTACATAGAATGTATATTATATATTATTATTAATAATAATATATAATATAAAATAATTACTTACAATTTGTAACCACAAAATGGGTAACTATCGCGAAAAAAACTGAATACTGAATACTGAACACGTTTCCCCGTAATCGGGTATTACTTTGTAACATGCTGATTTATATCATAATATATAGTTTTCTATGCCGCTAAAACATAGAGATGCACCCCATAAAACATAGAATTTATTCTTCATAACTAACTTTCAAATCGTAAGTTGCTGAAAATCGCTCCTTATCACATGCCTAAATTTGGCGGTTACCGAAAATCTTCGTACCTTTGCACCGGCAATCGAAAGAACAGCCTTTTGTGCCTTGCTCGGGTCTTCTCTTAAGACCAACACGGGTCATAAATGATGGCAGGCGCCGGTCATCAATGAAGACCCCGAAAACGGCAGGAACGGGGCGTTCTGGGGAGTTGCAAAACAAAGGACTCTAAACATACTACAAACGACTATGATTAATTACAGCATCGTAATGCGTAGCGTGAACGCAAATCTTCTGGAAATCAACCAGGCGAAGTCACGCATCAACCAGGCGAAGAAGGAGGGTACAACCCCTGACCCAAAGGACCTGGAACTCGTGAAGACTGAGAAGCAGAATGCTTTCGCCATCTCACAGTACACTGACATCATGACCATCGAGAAGTTTGCCAAGCACATCACTTCACATGGTAGTGTTTATTCGAGAGCCGACAAGTTCACCGCTCTTCCGGTCATGGTCATTTCCGGTCATTTTCATTTTCTTATGCCTTGCCCCCTAGAGAAAAATCAAACCGGTGTATCGGTGGCTGAATCCTTGAAGAGGTCATCGGCTGATGGAATCTCATCTTCATCAAACCACTTCTTCAACTTGTCCTGAGCCTTTGACTTTACATCTTCTGAAACCTCACCCCAAACTTTCTTGAGCACAAACAGCAATACGGCCAGGTCATCGCCCAAACCGGCAATAGGGATGGCGTCTGGAATCACATCGAGCGGACTGATGAGATAACCCAAGGCTCCTACGATCAGAGCCTTGTCCTTCAGCGAAACCTTGTCACTCTCTAACGTATAATAGAGAATGAGCGCTGTATAAACCATCTTGGCACCGGCACGTTTGGCAACATGCGAAATCTTCTCGACAAATGCACGCTGGGTGAACTTGTCCTTATAGTCCATAAAGTCTGGTAATGTCATACTACTTATAGTTTATAGTTTATTATTTATAGTTTACAGTTACGACCGCTTCTCGTAGAAGAGGACTGCCTTGATGAAGGTCTCCATCTTAGGCTCCTTATGATGGCTCACGCGATAGGCGATGATCATCTGGAGAAGTGCCTTGACAAAACACGCCAGCAGCAGACCGATGATGACGGCTATGACCGTGGCGAGCATCTTGCCGTTGTCGTAGACGGGTGACTTATCCGGGAAACAGGACAGCACCAGTACGGGGAGGACGGTGATGAAACCGCCGATGGTGAGCTGGCTGCGCTTGGAACCACCCATGTCGAGTATCGACTGCTTATCGAAAAGATAATCATCCAGCTCCATGCGGGTAATGCCGTAGTTCTCAAACTTCGGGAAATCGGGCTCATTGCCATATTTCGCTATCTTGCCCGTTACCTTATGTTCGAAATCATCTAATATCTGCTTTTCCGGTTCTCTGAGTTTCATAATCTTGCTAGTTTTTAAAATCGTTTAAAAATGAATGCATCTTATACCTTATTATATATAGCGGCTGCGATGCTGAAAAAAAGAAAGCAGTGCCCCTGTAAGCCGAGTTCTGTGTTCCTATATCAGATATGCTGTTATGCTGTGTTCATACCAGATATAAGAACGTCTGTCATTTATCTAGTCCCAAAGTCACCCTTGGGCTCAAGCACTCTACCCTCCACAGCAGCCCTAAGGCAATCGGACGAGCCGCCCTCAATCTGCGGTATACATGAGCTTACAGCTCCCAGATGGCACAGCCTGGCGATCACCCGCCAGCTGGTGGTCTCTTACACCACCTTCTCACCCTTACTCTCACCACCCCAGACTGGACAAACGGGATAAGTGAAAGCGGTTATTTTCTTCTACCGACACCTACTGTCACCAATAGCTTCTAGTTTCGGAAGTGGGATGCTCTATGCTGCCCGGACTTTCCTCTCGCACCTGAAAGATGCCAGCGACAGACCGGAGCACTGCTTTCGACATGCAAAAGTACAAAAAACTTTTGATACTATTGCACGATTCCTCACTTTTTTATGCATCATTAGTTATTCGCAAGGCTATTTTTCACTCTTTTCCCCGGTTAAACCGAGTTTCTGAGTCCCTATCGTTTAACAGATATTTATCAATCAGCAGAAGATAGTTTCGTATACAAAACTAAGATTTTCGTGCTTACATTCAAATATTTGTGAATTTAGGGCATTTCTTGTTTAATAGCCGTTAAAGTGTTAATTTGAAATGTTAAAACGGAATAAATTTATGCTGAGAATGAAGCGTATCTCAAAAAATGACCCTATATTTGCAACCGGAAAACAGAGCGGTGCATGACAAGCTGACTTTTGGCATGATATTAGCTGCTGCAGTTCCAAGGAAAAGAAAAGTAAACAATAAAAAAATAAGAGACATGAAAAAATTAAGTAATTATGTTGTGGCTGTGCTCTGCGTTGGTTCGCTCGCATTTTCAGCCGGTGCTTTCATGAAAGTAAATGCTACACCTGCAGTTACCGCTGCGCCAGCAGGTCAGCCTGTAGACTTAACCTATGCTGCCGAGAAGGCGCTGCCTGCAGTAGTACATATTAAATACGTACAGAACTCGAAGGTGAAGACGGTAGATGTGCAGGACGACCCATTCGGAGGTTTCTTCGACCCGTTCGGCTTCTTCGGCAACCCGGGACAGGGCAACGGAGGAACACGCAAGCAGAAAGTGCAGACTCCGAAGAGAGAGGCTACCGGTTCGGGTGTCATCATCAGTCAGGACGGTTACATCGTTACCAACAACCACGTGGTAGAAGGTGCTGACGAGCTGACCGTAACACTGAACGACAACCGCGAATTCTCTGCTCGCATCATCGGAACCGACAAGACTACCGACCTCGCCCTCATCAAGGTAGACGGCAAGAACCTGCCTACCCTGCCTATCGCCGACAGCGACAAGGTGAAGGTGGGTGAATGGGTCATCGCCGTGGGCAACCCATTCGGACTGAACAATACGGTTACAGCCGGCATTATCTCTGCCAAGGCACGTTCACTCGGTGCCAACGGTGTAGAGAGTTTCATCCAGACCGATGCTGCCATCAACGCAGGTAACTCGGGCGGTGCACTCGTCAACACCCAGGGCGAACTGGTAGGCATCAACGCCATGCTCTATTCCCAGACCGGTTCTTACTCCGGCTACGGTTTCGCCATCCCTACCTCTATCATGAACAAGGTGGTAGACGACCTGAAGAAATACGGCAGCGTACAGCGCGTGATGCTGAGCATACAGGGAAGCGATGTGCTGAACTATATCAACGCCCAGAAGGAGAACGGCAAGGATGTGAACCTGGGAACCAACGAGGGTGTTTACATTGCCAAGGTTGATGAAGACGGCAACGGTGCTGAGGCAGGACTGAAGGAAGGTGACGTGATTACCAAGGTTGACGGCAAGAAGGTGACCAAGATGGCTGAGCTGCAGGAAATCCTGAACGGCAAGCGCCCTGGCGACAAGATGAGCATCACCTACCTGCGCAACAAGAAGGCAAGCACCAAGACCATCACGCTGAAGAATGCCCAGGGTAATACTTCGGTTATCAAGAGTGCAGACCTCGACGTGCTCGGCGGCAGCTTCCGCCCTATTACTGAGAGCCAGAAGAACCAGCTCAACATCAAGTATGGTGTAGAGGTAATGAAGGTGAACAGCGGCGCCCTGAAGGATGGTGGCATTTCACGCGGTTTCATCATCCAGCGCATCAACGACAACAACATCAATACGATTGATGACCTGCAGAAGGCTGTAAAGAGTGCTTCTACCAGCAAGGACCCAGTGCTCTACATCCAGGGTATATGGCCAACAGGCAAGAAGGCTTACTTCGCTGTTCCGCTGCAGAAAGACTAAGGGTAAGAGTTTTAAGAGAAACGTCTCATGATTGAGTAGTGAAAAGGCTTTTTTGCTGCCAAAAAACTCAAGAAACAGACAAAAATCAATAAAATAGTAGGTATTTCTGAAAAATATCTACTATTTTTTTTGGTATTTAAACAAAAAAGTGTATTTTTGCAACTACTTAAAATTTGATGCCAGCATGAGACAATTAAAAATTACTCAGTCAATTACGAATCGCGCAAGCGCATCGTTGGAAAAATATCTTCAAGATATTGCTCATGAGGAGCTGCTCTCTACAGATGAAGAGGTGGAGCTCGCTCAGCGTATAAGAAAAGGTGACCGTAGGGCATTGGAGAGATTAACAAAAGCCAATCTCCGTTTCGTGGTGTCTGTTGCAAAACAATACCAGAACCAGGGGCTCAGCTTGCCTGATCTTATCAACGAAGGAAATGTGGGGCTTATCAAAGCCGCACAGAAGTTTGATGAAACCCGAGGCTTTAAGTTCATCTCTTACGCCGTATGGTGGATTCGCCAGAGCATTCTGCAGGCCATAGCCGAGCAGAGCAGAATTGTGCGCCTTCCGCTCAACCAGGTGGGAAGCGTTAACAAGATTAACAGGGAGATGAGTAAGTTCGAACAGGAGTTTGAACGCAAACCGAGTTTAGACGAAATGGCTGACCGCGTAGACTTGCCGGAAGACAAGATAGAGGACGCCATGAAGGCTTCGTCAACAAGCCGCCACCTGAGCGTGGATGCTCCTTTTTCAGACGATGAAGAAGGCAGCATGCTCGACCTGATGGCCAATTCGGATGATCCGACCGACAATGAACTGCTGACAGAGTCGCTGAGAGCAGAAATAGAAAGACTGCTCAAGACGCTGCCGGACAAAGACCAGAAAATCATTGCTGCCTTCTATGGCATAGGAACACCGGAACTGACGCTCGAAGAAATCGGAACCAAGTATCATCTCACCAGGGAAAGAGTACGCCAGATCAAGGAAAAAACGATAAGGCGACTCCGGAACAAAACGACAGATAAACTGCTGAAGTCCTATCTGGGATAAGGAAAGATCCTGCATGACTGATGGGGCAGACAGCACAAAACAAAATAAGACAGAAAAAGAAATGAAAATTACAAAAATTGCATTAGCATCTATTGCATTAGCATGTTTCAGCTCGCTCTCTGCATCAGCCAAGAACGAAGTTAAGACTGCATACATCTTTGGATTTGCCTCGTCGTTTAATGACTCTACAGTCTATTTCACAGACGTTCAGAAGGTTGATTCTGCCTATTTCACCCGCAAGAACAAGTTTCTGGTAAGCCGCGAGAACTATTCATACCAGTTGCGCGACTATCTGGAGCAGAAAGGTGCCGGCAACCGCACGTGTATCGTGATGTTTGACTTCAACCAGAAGAAGGCTGAAAAGAAATGGAACAAGCTCTATGCAAGATACATTCAGAAGCCAAAGGCTAAGAAGGCAAAGAACGGACAGCAGATGAACGATGCGCCTAGCCCTTATCAGGTAAAGACCATCAACTCTACAGATTTTCATTTTTCATCTGTTCAGCCAAACGATGAAGAGGTTGAAGAGGTAAAAGTGAAGAAGGCTAAAAAAGCCAAGAAAGAAAAGCGCAGAAAAGGCGCTAAAAATGAATAAGAATTTTCAAATGGGACCTTACTCCGCAAAGTAAACAAGGTTGAACATTAAATTAAGAAGCCATTCCTATTTCCCATCAGGAATGGCTTCACTTTTTTATATCATATCATTTTCTACTTCAGATTCTGCTTGAACCAGTTAGCTATCTGGCGAAGCAGATGGTTACGGGTATTGCCGCCCGAAATGCCATGATTGCGGTTCGTGTACCACAGGGTCTTGAAGTCCTTGTCTGCCTGAACCAACGCCTCAGCATATTCGAAGGTATTCTGCGGATGAACATTGTCATCTGCCAATCCGTGACAGATAAGCAACGCACCATGCTGCTGCTTTACTCGCTCGATAGGGTTCACCTTGTAACCCTCTTCGTTCTCCTTAGGAGTGCGCATGTAGCGCTCAGTATAAACCGAATCATAGAAGCGGTAGCAGGTAGGAGGAGCCACAGCCACACCTGCCTTGAACACAGGACGGCCCTCGCTCATACTCATCAGCGTATTGAAACCACCATAGCTCCAGCCCCAAATGCCGATATTATCCTTGTCTACATAAGGCAGAGAACCCATGTAGAGAGCTGTCTCAACCTGATCTTTCGACTCTAAATCGCCCAGACGGAGATAGGTAGACTTCTCAAACTCAGCTCCTCTACCGCCTGTTCCACGACCATCTACGCAGGCAATGATGAATCCTTCCTGAGCAAGATAATAATCGAAAGCACCGCCATTGCCCATACTGCCCGTGCTCCATGAATCGAGCACCTGCTGGTTGCCCGGACCGGAATACTGGAAGAGGATGACAGGATACTTCTTGCTGGCGTCGAAATCTACAGGCTTCACCATCCAGCCGTCCAGTTTCACACCTTCGGAAGTGGTGAAAGAGAAAGTCTCGCGCTTGCCCCAATTATACTTCCGGGTCTTTTCGAGCAGCAGCTTGTTGTCTTCCAATGTCTTGATAAGCTTGCCCTTGTTGCTGCGTACGGTGAAGACATAAGGATGGCTGTAGCTGCTCCAGGTATTGACGAAATAGCGGTAATCGCCCGAGAAGTAAGCCGAGTTAGAACCAGCCGCATCGGTAAGGCGCTCCACCTTTCCGTTCTTATGAGCCACGTAAACCTGGCGGTCGTGCGCATTGAGCTTGGCAGCCTGGAAATAAACATCGCCCGTCTTCTCATCCATTCCGTAGATAGAGGTAACATCATAGTTGCCCTTCTCTACCTGGCGCAGGAGCTTGCCGTTCATATCATAGAGATAGAGATGCATGAAGCCGTCGCGGTCGCTAGGCAGCAGGATGTTCTTCTTGCCCACGATGCTGTTTTCAATCACCTCTTCCTTTACAAACTTAGGCACACTCTCCTTGATGAGCATCCTACTCTTGCCGGTGAAAGGATTGACTGCATAGAGGCGCATGTCGTTCTGATGGCGGTTCATCGTATAGACAATCAGACTGTTGGCGTCTGGCGATGTCTTGATGCGTGGATAATAGCCGTCGGAATCTACAGGCACATCGAGCGCCACGGTCTTGCCGTTCTTCATATCATAGCTCCAGAGGCTCACCTTAGAGTTGTCCTGTCCTGCCTTAGGATATTTATAGGAATACTCTCCCGGATAGTCGTGATACTCGCTATGGGTAGGATGAGAACCTTCGAACATCTGCAGAGAATAAGTCTTTACGTGCGATTCGTCGAAACGTATCCAGCCGATGGCAGTTCCATCCGCATTCCATGCAAAGGCGCGGTTGAAGCTGAACTCCTCTTCGTAAACCCAATCAGGAATACCATTAATCACCTCGTTGAACTTACCGTCGCGGGTAATCTGGGTTTCCTTATCTCCATCGGTAACAAAGAGATTGTTATCCTTTACAAAGGCGATATGGCGTGAATCAGGCGACCAGGTAGCCACCTGCTGGTTAACGCCCTGGGAAAGTTTCTTCAAACTCTTCTTGGCAATATCGTATACGAAATACTCTGCCTTGAACGAGCGGCGGTAGATAGCCTCGCGATGGGTCATGATAAGCAATTTCTTGCCATCAGGACTGATTACATAACCCTCAATCTGTTCGAAGGGAGCCTTGACTGCGTTCACATCGAAGAGGATGCTCATCTGCTTGCCCGTCTTGAACGAATAACTGATAACCTGCTTGCCATCATTGCTGATAGAAGCGTACAAATCGGTGCCATCAATAGGGTTAATACCGGTAACATAAGAGGCAGCAAACTCGCCGGAGGTAATGGCCTTCAGGTCGAGTTTATCTGCAGCTTGCATTGCTGAAACCATCATGACAGTTGCAATAAAAACTGGAAATCTTTTCATGTGTTAATCTTTATGTAATGCCTCAATAGGCGAATAATCTTCGTCCTTGAGCAGTTCTTTTACTGTTACTTTAGGGTTGCGCTTTACATAAGCGCAGATTGTCTTCACATACTTGGTCTTGAAAATCTCCTTGCCCATCGCCTTGTTTACAGCCCACATAATCTTGCCCATGTGCAGATCGCGGTCGAGCTGCGGACGGGTGTCGAACTGATCCATCGGATAGATGCTCAGCAGATAGAAGGTAAGGCAATCTGGCACAATATACTGGCGCGACATGGTGCTGCGCTGCTGCGGTGTATAGAATTTCTTGTAGAGCGGATAGTTTTCGCCCATGTATTTATCGAGCGAAATTCCTACTGAGTGCTGTCCTACTACGATGCTCTGGTCGAGAGCGCCAATCTGGGCATAGAAACAAGGCTGCTGGAGCTCCGGAATCCAACTGTTCAGACGCGAGAAGGCAGATTTCAGCTGCTCGTTGATGTCTTCCATATTGGCAAATTCTGCCTCAGCATCGGCAATAAGTGACTGCAGGGTAGAATCCTGATAGAACATGAGGAAACGGTTGCTGATATTGGCGTCGGTAATGGTACCAAGCTGGAGCATTTTCTCTATCAGCGTACGGGTTTCTATCGGGTAATCGGTGTTCATCTGCTGCAGGGCTGAGAAATCACCAGTAGTAAGATATCTGCTTTCCAATCGGTCGTAACGCTGTACTGACAGGGGCACAGCCTCTCCTTCCTCGTTCGGCTTGAACTTAAACTCGCAGGCCGAACTGAGAAGCACTATTGCTAATATGACTATATAATTAAAAAACCTTTTCACGATAATTTACAAATCTTCGAGTTACGACTGCAAAAATACTAAAAATTATTTAAATTACCAAGCTTTTTTGCTAAAAAATTCATACGCATTCGCAAAAAAATGGGATTTTCTCTTAAATTTGTTTGCAAAATAGCCAGCAACGAGCAATACGTAAGTCTTTTTTGCTCATTGCTGGCTATTTGTGCATTTTTTCTGCTTATCGGATGATAAAAGAAACTGCTTATCGGATCATGACAGAAACTGAAACCTGAACAGGCTCTTCTATCTGCTTCTTCCAGGCTTTCAACCACTCATACCACTCCTTCTCGCCCTTGAAACCATAGGTTTCGTTGGCACTGGTATAAGCAAGCTTATAACTGAGCTGGCTGCCTGCCGGCTTCACTACCTGAGTATAGCAATCCTTATTGGCTGGCTGCTGACTTACCAGGGCTGACTGTGGCACATAAATGCCCAAGCCTACGGTCTCCAGCTTGTGCTTTCCATCGTCCTTGCCTGTTGGCCAGTCGCTGCCGTAACAGCCTCGCAATCCCTTGCCATCAGCAAATTCGCTGGAACCCTTTACGTTGATGAGCCCTGTAGCAAACTGATAATCAGAAACATCCTTGTTGAAGAATACATCTACATCGAAATCGCGATGACCGGCATAGATGGTGTAGCGGATAGTGGCATTGACAGGCTGCAAGCCCGGAGCCGGAACCCAACCCTTATCCACGACTTCGACAATGGCACGGAGCGGACCTTCTGAAATGATGCGCTGCTCCTGGTATTTCACGTTGTTGAACAGCACCTGGTCTTTACCGTCCCAGCCACGGAGCGCACCCAGTCCGTAGGTATTGCCTACCCAGAGGCAATCATCGCCCGAACCAGCCTGAATCTGCTCTTCTGAAGGATAGAACTGCGTATCCTGAACCACCAGTCCCTTGTTGATTTTGCCATAAAGATCGATGGTCTGACGATGGTCGAAATAAACACGCATGGCAATCAGTTCGCTTTCGAAACAGATGCCATGAGAATGGACGTAGTGATAAGGGTCCTTGGTTTTCTTATCAAACGAGATGCTGCGCAGATAAATATCCTGCCTGTTCTTAGCCAGCTTCCTGTTTCTGCTAGGCAGACAGAGTTCGGCAAAAGTACGAGCCGGATACTGTGCCTGCTCACCCTCACGATAGAGTTGCACCTGATAGGTCTTGATTTCTTTCTTGCCCAAATCGGCAAGGAAACAGAGTTCATCGTTAGTACAATCGCGGTTGGTGTCGTCGAGCTGGGAAGGAATCTCCTTACCGTCAACGGTTACTACAGCGCGCTGAATGTTGCCAATAGCTCCCAACTTGCTGAGATCTACCACCACCGGAGCATCGGTTCTTGCCACCTTGGAAGGATTGGAAACCGACACCTGGAAATTAGCCTGCGCCTGGGCTGACAGAACCATTAGGGAAACCAGCGCCATCATCATTTGTTTTTTCTTCATAGATTTTTATTTTTAAGTTTGTTTATTTATAGTCTACAACTGCGAGAAGAGTTTCTTACCCTTGGCGTAATATTGCCAGATGATAGAGAGATTGTAAACCTGCGGAATCTCCTCCTTCACCCTACTCGCCTGTATCTTTCTGCGATCTTCGTCAAACTCATGTTTCCATGCCTTGAAAGCCCTGCGCGCCTTGAAGATGGCCTTGAAGTCGCCCCAGTTGCGCTTCAGAACCAATGTCTCGAAAGCAGCAAGGTAATCCAGGAATCTACGCATACGCATTACATGAGTCAACTCCGTATCACTCAGATTCTTATAAAGCATGGTTAAATTATTTCTGAAATTCAGATAAGTCTTCATCGGATTGCTTTTCGGTAGGGTTCCACCACCCACATGATAAACCTCACTCTCAGGAATGCAGTAGATTTTTCTGCCCATCAGACGCAAGCGCCAGCAAAGATCTATCTCTTCATTATGGGCAAAGAAGCGGCCGTCTAAACCGCCGGCAGTCCAATAATCCTTTGAACGGATCATCATACAGGCACCCGTAGCCCACAAGATTTCCTGCTGGTAATCATACTGCCCGTTATCGCGCTCTACCGTATCAAAGATGCGGCCGCGACAGAACGGATAGCCGTATTTGTCGAGGAATCCGCCGCAAGCGCCAGCATACTCAAAGCTGTCCTTATCGTATTCCGCAAGCAGCTTAGGCTGACAGGCAGCCACCTGCTGATGCGAATCCATAAACTCGATGAGCGGTGTAAGCCAATGATGCGAAACCTCCACATCGCTATTCAGGAGCACGTAATATTCTGCATCTATCTGCTTCAAGGCACGGTTATAGCCTTCAGCAAAGCCGAAATTCTGCTCCAGCACGATGGTCTTCACCTGAGGAAACTGAGTCTCCAGAAGGTGCATCGAACCATCAGAAGAAGAATTGTCTGCCACCCAGATTTCAGCATCCTGACGGGAATATTCGATGACATTCGGAAGATACTTTGCCAGCATCTTCTGACCATTCCAGTTTAATATAACGATTGCTACTTTTGCCATATTTATTGTAAACTCTTTAATCTGTTATTCAGGAGATTGGTAAACTCATAGTTCTTGAGTCCCCATTTGGGAGCAACCAGCAGTTCTTTGGGCGACTGACTGACGAAGCGCTCCAGCACCAAATCCTTTCTGAGCAGACGGATGTATTTCACGATGACATCAATATATTCCTCTACCGTGTAAACATGGAAGGGATGCTCAGCATATTCCTGTGCCAGCCGGGTGCCCCTGATAATCTGCATCTGATGAATCTTGAGAATATCAAGCGGCAAGGAAGAGATGAGAGGAGCCTGGCGCAGACTTTCTTCCGCATCTTCTCCCGGCAAACCGATAATGATGTGGCCGCCCGTAAGGATTCCCCTGGCATGAGTACGCTCCACAGCACTACGGCAACAGGCAAAATCATGTCCGCGGTTGATGCGTTTCAAGGTATCATCATTGGCACTCTCAATGCCGTATTCCACCAGCACGAAGGTTCGGCGGTTCAGTTCTTCCAGATAATCGAGCAATTCATCGCTCACACAATCCGGACGGGTTCCGATAACGATTCCCACCACATCTTCCACTTCAAGAGCCTCTTCATACATCTGCCTCAGTTGCTCCACCCTGGCGTATGTATTGGTATAAGCCTGGAAATAAGCCAGATATTTCATATCAGGATACTTCCTGCTGAAGAAAGCCTTTCCCTCCTCCAGCTGTTCAGTAATCGACTTTTTCCGGTCGCAATAGCTGGGATTGAAGGTGCGGTTGTCGCAATACGTACATCCGCCACTCGAAATCCTCCCATCTCTGTTAGGACAGGAGAATCCCGCGTCTATCGAAATCTTCTGAACACGGAAATCAGGAAACTGCTTCCGGATCCATGTTCCAAAATCGTTGTAATACATTGAACTTTGAGCTTTGAACTTTGAACTTTGAACTTTATGATTAGCCCTTTTTGCTTAGCCCTATTAACTATAAACTATCAATTATAAACTATCAACAAGCCCTTTTTACTATAAACTATAAACTATCAACTAAAGAAGCTCTGCCTTCAGCGCCGTCTTATCGTGATTGAAATCACCGAGACGAACCTTGATAAGCTGGTTGTCGTATTCTTCCTTGGCGAGAGCCGGTGAAAGTTCTACGCGGATATAGTTCTTGGTGAAGCCATGCATTGCCTTGCCTCTTGGCGCCTTTTCGAAGAGAACCTCAGCCTCTGTACCGATGTATTGGGCATAGAATTCCTGCGTCTTCTGATCGCTCAACTCCAACAGTCGCTTGGAGCGCTTCTTCTTCTCCTTCTCGTCAACCACATACGGAATCTTCAAGGCAGCCGTGCCCGGACGCTCAGAATAAGGGAAGACGTGAAGCTGGGTAACAGGCAGACTCTTCAGAAACTCATAGCATTCTTCAAAACACTCCGGAGTTTCACCGCGACAGCCCACCATCACATCGACACCGATAAACGCATCAGGCATTTTCTCCTTGATAAGATTCACCTTGTGGGCAAAGAGCGCCTTGTCGTAACGGCGGTGCATCAGCTTGAGCACCTCATCGCTTCCGCTCTGCAGAGGAATGTGGAAATGAGGCATAAAAGCACGGCTCTGGGCACAATACTCTATGAGATCATCATCACAGAGATCAGGCTCCAGACTCGAGATGCGGTAACGCTTGATTCCTTCTACCTGATCCATCGCCTTGACAAGGTCGATGAATCGCTCGTGGGTAGTCTGACCGAAATCGCCGATATTCACACCGGTAATGACGATTTCCTTACCGCCTTCAGCAGCCGCCTGCTCACATTGAGCCACAAGCGACTGGATGCTCGGGTTGCGCGAATTGCCTCGGGCAAATGGAATGGTGCAATAGGTACAATAATAATTGCAGCCGTCTTGCACCTTCAGGAAATAACGGGTACGGTTGCCACGCGAGCAAGAAGGCTGGAAGGTCTTGATTTCCTTCGTCTTCACGCTATAATGCTGATGAAGAGCCGCAGCATCGCCGTTCTGAGAGGTTACCGCATCGCCGTTCTGAGAACTTTCTGCATCGACATTCTGAGGAGTCTGAGCAGCCAATCCGTTTTCCTGGGCAAATTTCTGCGCCCATGCATCGCTGAGATATTGAATCAAGTGCGCCTTCTCGTTAGCACCCAACACGAGGTCTACACCCTCTATCTTGCTGACATTCTCAGATTCGAGCTGCGCATAACAGCCCGTCACGATAACGAATGCGCCCGGATTGTTTCTCACCATCCGGTGGATAGCCTGACGGCATTTATGATCGGCAACTTCTGTTACCGAGCAGGTGTTAATCAGACAAATATCAGCTTTCTCCCCCTTTTTAGCAGTAATGACGCCCATGTCTTCGAGCATTTTGCCAAAAGTGGAAGTTTCAGAGAAGTTGAGTTTGCAGCCTAGCGTATAGTAAGCTGCCTTTTTACCTTGGAAGGCACTTGAATCTATCATAAATTATCTTTTCTAAAATTCTAAAAGGTAACCTAAAAAAAATGAAACATAGTCTCTATAAAACGAAAAAGCCGCTAGACCGAAGTCCAGCGGTTGTTTCTCTCATTTTTTCGTTCGCAAGTAATTTCAAATTACTTAGCAGAATCAGCAGCAGCTGTATCAGCAGCAGCAGTGTCAGCAGCAGTTGTATCTACCTGAGCTGTGTCAGAATCAGCAGAAGCTGTGTTCTGAGCTGTTTTGTTACCACATGATGCGAAAGAGATAGCTGCGATAGCTACGAACATAAAAACTAATTTCTTCATTTTCTTTGCTTTTTTAAAATCTGTAAAACAATCATTTGTTCTTTTGAACGATGCAAAGGTAAGCATTTTTTTGATACGTTGTTCTTTTTTTTGCGATTTTTTTTTAGGTGATTTTGTAACAAAATTACAAATCGCTATAAATCAACTACTTACAAAGTGCTAACAAAGGTTAAAGTTTTTGGTGTGCTCGGAAACAGCCTAATTTTAACACTTTTCGGTGTTTTTTAGCGTAACAAGGGTGCGCGCCAACACCTCTTCAGAGCAGCACTATATACATATAATAAGGTACGCGCGCGAGGGAAAGAACAGAAGATTTTCCCAAGAAATCGTCCCCAAAAACTTTGATTGCCGAGAATTTTTTCGTAACTTTGCACTCAAAACAAAGAAACAAACAGACAGAAAATGATACAGCTAAAAGAAAATCAGGGCATTCCCCGCAGCATTCTCCTGATGATGGCTATCGTCGCAGGACTCACCGTAGCCAACTGCTACTACAATCAGCCGCTTCTCGAACTCATCCGCCACGACCTGGATATTACCGAGCAGAAGGCTAACCTCATCACCGTCATTACCCAGATAGGTTATGCGCTGGGCTTATTCTTCCTCATCCCCTTGGGCGACATGCTTTCGCGCAAGAAACTCATCCTTGTCAATATGACCATTGCTGCATTGATGGCAATTGTGATGGCTGCAGCGCAAAACGTTTGGATGCTCTGGGGAGCTTCACTGCTGATTGGCGCCTGTTCGGTGATTCCGCAGTTCTTCATTCCGATAGCCGGACAGTTTTCGGAACCCAAGAACAAGAGCAGGAATATGGGCATTGTACTCTCAGGACTGCTGACGGGCATTCTAGCCTCACGAGTAATCAGCGGTTACATCGGCGAATGGCTGGGATGGCGGGAGATGTTTATCATAGCTGCTTTCGTGATGGTGGTTTGCATGGGAATCATGCTGCTCATGATGCCTGAAATGAAGCGCAACTATGTAGGAACCTACAGAGGGCTGATGACCACAATAGCAGAAATTTTCTTTTTCCATTCTTCTATCCGCATCTATTCCACCCGTGCAGCCTTCGGGTTCGGCAGTATGATGGCAATATGGTCTTGTCTGGCGTTCCATCTGGCGCAGCCACCTTTCAGCGCAGGAAGTGATATGGTAGGAATGCTCGGACTTTGCGGAATCATGGGAGCCGTTGCTGCCAGTGGTGTGGGAAAACTGGTTCCTAGGTTTGGCATTCGAAAATTCAATCTGTTCGGAGCAGGAATGCAGATCATCGCCTGGGCAATAGCCTTGCTTTTCGGCGATACTTACGCCGGACTCATCGCAGCCATCATTCTGGTTGACATCGGTCTGCAATGTCAGCAGCTCAGCAATCAGAGTGGTTGTCTGCAGGAGGTTCCGCAGGCTTCCAACCGCGCCAACACCATCTTCATGACCAGCTATTTCATCGGTGGTTCGCTAGGCACTTTCTGCGCCGGTTACATCTGGACGCAAGCCGACTGGCTCGGTGTCTGCATCGTAGGAATCGCCTTCGCCATGATTTCCCTGCTTATCACGCTAAACTGCAAGAAATAAACATATAAAAGAAAAGAGATTATATTCCCGACTTACAGGAACATAATCTCTTTTCTTATTTTGATAAAGGCTGAAGCCGGCATTTCTGCCGAAGCTTCAACTACATCTTTTCATCACCATACATTTCCGTCCACCAGGAAGCATCATCCTGCAACCACTTGGCAAACCAGGCAAAGATGGTGTTCTGCCATTTCAGTCGCTTCTCGTAGTCGATGATGTGATGATCCTGACCATCTACCAATACCATCGCCGTAGGACGGCCAAGGAGTTTCAGCGCTGTATAGAGCTGGATACTCTCGCCCACAGGCACATTATTATCTGCCGTACCGTGGACAAACAGCAGCGGAGTATGAATCTTGTCGGCATTATAAAGTGGACTCTGATCTACAAAGAGATGCTTGTTGGTCCAAGGATATTCGTTCGCCATAGAAACTTCACTGTAGTTGTAGCCCCAATAGCCCTCACCCCAATAGCTGGTGTGGTCGCTGATGCCTGCATGCGAGATGGCAGCAGCAAAGAGGTCGGTCTTGGTCTGAAGATACTGAGTCATGAATCCGCCGTAGCTGGCGCCAATGCAGCCAATCTTCTTGCGGTTTACGAAAGCATGCTCATCGCAGAAAGCCTGGGTGCTGGAGATGATGTCTTCAGCCACTCCCTCGCCTGCCGTGTCTACATGGCGGGCAGAGAATTTCTGACCGAATCCGGTGGCTCCACTAGGATTCACAACCAGCACTACATAGCCCATTGCCGCATAAACATGATGAGGATAACGGCTCTGGAACATGCGGCTCGTAGGACTGCATCCGCCATAATAGTTCACTATCATCGGATACTTCTTGGCAGCATCAAAATGAGGTGGCAGATAGTAACGGCAGCAAAGGGTGTCGCCACGAGAGTTCACGAAATTCCAAGCCTTGCATTCGCCCAATTCAACATCCTTCAGTTCTCGCGCACTCAAATCGTCAACCAATTGCGATTTCAGCGCCTTCGTATTCATCTTATAGAGTCGGTCGGCATTGGATGCACTCTGACCGGAGAAAGCCATTTCTGCTGCAGAAGATGCAAGCGAGAAACTCTTGATGTACTCTTCAGGAGTCTTGAGAAGCGTAAACTTGCCCGATTTCGGATTGAGCTGGAAGAGGTGCACGCAGTCTTTATCTTCGGCTGTAAAATAGATGTTTCCATCTACCTTGCTCCATTCCGTGCTCAGCACATTCGGATTGAAATCCCTGGTCAGCGGACGAACCTTCTTATCCGACAAGGTCATCAGATAGAGCTGGGTGTCGATCATGCTAGGTGTCTGTCCTTCTTCCACATTCTTTCCAATGCCGTTAAAAGCTTCCGGCGAAGCACTGACGAGAATGCTCTTGCCATCAGGTGAGAACTGGGCGCTGTTCAGAAATTCACCCTTCTTTATCAGGGTTTCTACCTTTGGCGTTGTGGCTGAAGATGCATTCATACTGCCCAAATCCAGGCGGTAGAATGATGTCAGGGTTGTAGGACGCTTGGTAAGTCGCTCCTCTCCCTTGCCTATGAGCAGATAACGCGAATCGGCAGAAATATCCATCAGATAGATGTTGTGGTAACCGAAGGTAAGCGGCTGGAGAATGCCCGATGCAAGGTCGTATTTGGCGAGATTGCTGCGCTCGCGCCAACCAGGTTGTCTGTCTTCCGGTTCTTTTATATCATAAACTTGCGGATCCTTTTTTCTGCCTTCAGTAGTAAGCGTATAGATGAGCATTTTTTCATCGGGTGTAAACTGGAACCAGCCTTCAGGAAGATTGCTTGCCAGCACTTCACGCTCCATCGTCAGCGGATTGATGGTGATGAGCTGCAATGTGCCATCCTGCTTTTCTTCTCCGGCAATACTGCTGTCGCTCGCCTTCTGGGTGAAATACAGTTTATTGCTTGAAGGCATCCATTTTACACTCTCCTCAAATGTAGCCATCACTCTGTTTGTCTGAGAGTTGCGCAATTCGCTAATGCTATGGTTATTACCTTTTCTATCTACCCAGGTTTTCCGAACAACGATAAACTTTCCGTTTGGTGAGATAGAAACACTCGGATAGTTGGGCGCACAAATCACATCATAGATGTTATAGGCCCGCTTGGCTGCCGCATCGCCTACAGAAAGCGGAGCGCCGTTGGCTGCGGTTACGGTCAACTTGATAGATTTCTTATCAGAAGATGCATTCTTCCGGGTAAGATATTTGATGACAACCGTATGCTGCGAAGGAGTCAGGATGGTTTCAGCCTTATCGCCGTTCACCGCTACCTGTTCGCCGTCAACGAACAGGCGGTATTGCTCCAATCCTTCTACCGCGATGGTTGCTTTGGTGCGCTGGGTGTTAGAAACGCAGAAAGAAGCCAGATGGAGCGCATCCTGCTTGTCGGCAAGGAGTTGGGCTACACTCACCTCCTTACCCTTATTTAATAAGGTGAAAGACAGCGGCGAATCGAGCAGCTGCTTAAGGTCGAACGCTTCGCCCTTGATGTTCACACTGTCAGCCATCCAAGGCTGTGCTACGGCATAGGGGCCTGCATATTTCAGCGTTTTCACCTCTATGGTTTCGGCACTGGCAGAGATTGAAGCCATCAGGGCAGCTGCCAGCAGCCCGCTTTTTGTTGTTTTCAGAATCAGTTTATTCATAAATATCCTTATTTTGATTTTGGTGCGAAATTACAAATAAAATTCGAGATAAACGAATGTTTCTGTTACAATTTGCTCTTTTTGCTGCATTTTTGCCTTACAAATGTTATCTTTAAGTTAATCGGATGAGCCAGTAGGTTATTGTTGGGTTAAACCCCTCTCCAACGAGTTGCAATGCATAAAAAGCATTCGCAACTCGTTTTTTTTATGCGATTTATTGTCTATTTGATTTCTTTTTTGTACTTTTGCACGCAAAATATCACATAAAATAACAGAATGATGAAGAAACAGACTCAAGCTATTCATTTGGAATATGAGCGCCGCGATGCATACGACTCGCTGAGCGTGCCAGTATATAACACCCTTGCCTACGAATTCGACAATGCTGCCGTCATGGCTGAAGCATTCACCGACAAGATTAAGGCTCCAGATTATTCGCGCGTAGAGAACCCTACGGTGACCAACCTGGAGCGCCGTGTGGCAGCCCTTACCGATGCTGCTCATGCCACCGCCTTCAACTCAGGAATGGCGGCCATCAGCAACACCCTCATGGCGCTGGCAGCACAAGGCAAAAATATTGTTACATCCAAGCATCTCTTCGGCAATACTTATGCCCTGCTCGTTGCCACTCTGCGCCGTTTTGGCGTAAAGGTGCGTTTGCGCGATTTGACCAATATCGAAGCCGTGCGCGAAGCCATTGATGATGACACCTGCTGCGTATTCCTCGAAATCCTGACCAATCCACAGCTGGAGGTTGCCGATCTGAAAGCCATTTCTGAAGTGGCACATGAAAAAAATGTACCTTTGGTGGTGGATTCTACCGTGATTCCTTTCACACAATTCTCGGCTAAGAGTCTGGGAGTAGATATTGAGGTGGTTTCCAGCTCTAAATATGTAAGCGGCGGTGCTACTTCGCTCGGCGGTCTGGTTATCGACTACGGTACTCCTTACAACGGCGATTTCGCCAAACGTCTTTATGGAGAAATGCTCTTCAATTTCGGAGCCTATATGACCCCACAGGTAGCTTATATGCAAACCATCGGACTTGAAACGCTCGATGCTCGCTATCGTGTGCAGAGCAGCAATGCCCTAGAGCTTGCCAAGAAGCTGCGCTCTCTGCCTCAGATAAAATATGTAAACTATGTTGGTCTGGAGGATAATCCTTATCACGAGTTGGCGCAGCGCCAGTTTGGAAAAACAGCGGGAGCCATGATCTGCATCGACCTGGAGAGCAAGGAAGCCTGCTTCAGTTTTCTGAACAATCTGAAGCTCATCCATCGCGCCACCAACCTCTTCGACAACCGTTCGCTCGCCATTCATCCGGCAAGCACCATCTTCGGAGCTTTCTCTGAGAGTATGCGCAAGTCGATGGACGTGAAAGACACCACGATCCGATTGAGCATCGGCTTGGAAGATGTGGATGATCTCTTCGAAGACATCAAGCAGGCGGTTAATAGTTTATAATTGATAGTTTATAGTTAATAGGGCTAAGTAAAAAGGACTAATCATAAAGTTCAATGTTCAAAGTTCAAAGTAAAATGTACAATTTCGATAAAGTCATAGACCGTTCGGGCAGCGACGACCTGAAGCATGGCGCCCTGTTGCCTCGTTGGGGACGAGATGATCTGCTGCCACTTTGGGTAGCTGATATGGATTTCGAGACCCCATCTTTCATTACAGATGCCCTCAAGGCACGTCTGGAACACTCTCTTTTCGGCTACACGATGGAGCCGGAAGATTACCGTCCTAGCATCATCGACTGGGTTCGCGACCACCACCAGTGGGATGTGAAGCGAGAGTGGATAAGATTCATTCCTGGTATTGTTAAAGGCATCGGACTCGTGGTGAATGTCTTCACCCAGCCTGACGAAAAAGTCATCATCCAGCCACCCGTTTATCACCCATTCCGCCTCACCCCAGAGGGTAATGGCAGAGAGGTGGTCTTCAATCCGCTGAAGATGAGGGAAGATGGATATTACGAGATGGACTTCAAAAATCTCGAGAAGGTTTGCGATGAGAAATGCAAGATTCTCATTCTCTGCAATCCTCATAATCCGGGCGGTATTACCTGGAGCAAGGAAACCCTGCAGCAGCTTGCCGACTTCTGCTATGAGCACCATCTGCTCGTTATCAGCGATGAAATTCACGCGGATATGGCGCTCTTCGGACACAAGCACATCCCGTTTGCTTCGGTTTCAGACAAGGCACGCAATATCAGCATCACCTTCCAGGCCCCTTCCAAAACCTTTAATATTGCAGGAATCGTGAGCAGCTACGCCATTATTCCAAACGAAGATATTCGGAATAAGTTTTACAAATGGTTAAGCGCTAACGAGTTGGATGAGCCAACCCTCTTTGCTCCTATCGCCACTATCGCAGCCTTCCGCAAGGGAGAAGAATGGCGCAAGGCGATGCTTGCCTATATTGAGGACAATATCCGGTTCGTAGAAGATTACTGCCGTGAACATATTCCGGGCATTCGCCCTTTGCGTCCACAGGCTTCCTTCCTCGTATGGCTCAACTGCCGTGATCTGCATCTTTCTCACGATGCACTTCTCGACTTATTCATCGACAAGGCACATCTGGCATTGAATGATGGAGAGATGTTCGGTCCTGGCGGAGAAGGATTCATGCGATTGAATGTAGCTGCACCAAGAAGTATTATCAAACAGGCTTTGCAGCAGCTGGAAGAGGCTGTGAGCCAACTCTAGATAATTTTTAAAAAAATAGCCGTAACTACTGCAAATATAGTTACGGCTATTATTATAATATGGTGGAAGAATGCTTTATTCCCCCTCCATCAAATCATGAACCAGTTTGATTTCGTAATACTCAATACCGGCTCCCAGGGCTTCCTTTATTTCACTAAAAAGCTCCAATTCTGGATGAGCCTTCATGAAATCACGGATTTTCTTTTCATGGGCACTTGAAATCAGCGCCCGCAGTCCAATCTTTCCCTCTTTCACATAAGGAGTAAGATGACCAATAATGGTACCTTTGGTATAACCCCGCTTAGCAGCAATCTGATCTACCGTCATTCCCTGCATATAGAAATCATAACTTACCTCCTTCGAAGCGACTTTCGGCACCTTCGGTTCATTCGGTTTCTTCTGTCTCCTTGACTTTCTGCCCGAACCGCTATCTGATGAGGCATCTGCATCCAACAGCAAGAACTGCGCCTTCTTTTTCAGATAATCTGTTACCGTGAATTCTGCACTACATTCATACTTCAAAAGCCGTTCTTTTAATTTTACATCCTCTGAGAAAACAGAGAAGCGGTCTTCAAACTGTTTCCTAGCCACCTTGTTGTCTGTATCAAGATTCGACTTTCTGATTAAATCACTCAAAATGCCGATTTTGTCAAGAAAATACATAGCTCCCTTATGAATACGGCCTTGCAGCTCAGCCTGTCTCACATCAGGATTTCGGGCAAGCATACCCGTATACTGCACACGGAATTTATCCGATACGGCTATCAGACTCTTCAGCACCACCTGCAGCTTCAGATACTCGCTTACCACGCGCGGATATTTACCATTAAAAAACTCTACCAGGCAGCGCATCAGATGCTCATAGCTGGCTCTGATGGAATAAAAATCGAAGAGTTCGCTGATGCAATAAATGATGTATTGCAGCTCCAGACTGCTGATTTGCTCCTGACTAGGCGCAGCAAGCTGGCTGGTGAATGCATCCACCGTCTGACTGCTGATAATGGCTCCGCGAGAAAGCGGTTGACTGAGCACCATGCCCTCCAAAGTCTTGCAGCGGCTCAGCGCCACATAGGTCTGACCATGGGTAAAAGAATGAGAAGCATCGATGATGGCATGTTCGAAAGTAAGTCCCTGACTCTTGTGGATAGTTATCGCCCACGCCAGACGCAGAGGATACTGCATGAATTTTCCTTCCACCGTCTCCTCTATCTCCTTGGTTTTCTCGTTCAGCGTATATTTCGCATTGGTCCATTCCATTTTCTCCAGGTCAAACTCCTCGCCCGAATCCTTACTGCGAACGGTAATCTTGCTGCCGTCTTCATCGGTCCTAACCCCTATCACCTCGCCTATCATACCATTATAAAAACGGTGCTGCGGGTCGTTCTTGATGAACATCACCTGTGCTCCCGGCTTCAATGTGAGTTTGAAATCGGCAGGATAAGATGTTTCAGGGAAATCGCCCTCTATATCTGCTGTAAAAGAAAATGACTGCGCAGGCAAGGCAGCAAGCTGCTGTTCGTTGATATACTGGGCAGGCGCATTATGGGTGGTAAGCCTGATATAATTGCCCTCCTTTGGTGGTACAAAATTTGGAACATAGCGCTGGTTCAGAGCCTGCAGCGTAGCTTCAGAAGCCTTGTTCTCCCTAATCTGGTTGAGCAGCGAGATAAACTGTTCATCCTGCTGCCTGTACACCTTTTTAAGTTCGATGGTGAGATAACCCACCTGCTTCAGAGCGTTGCTGCTGAAGAAGAAAGGAGTATCATAATGCTGCCCTAAAAGATGCTCTTCCTGTGGCGTAACCACGGGTGCCAGCTGCTGCAAATCGCCTATCATCAGGAGCTGCACACCACCGAAAGGCAAATCGTGGCGCTTGCGATACTGGCGAAGCACAGAATCTACAGCATCGAGCAGATCGCTGCGCACCATACTGATTTCGTCGATAACGAGTAGGTCGATACTGCGGATGATATTGCGCTTGAGCTTGCTGAACTGATAGCGTTTCTGTTCGCCGCTGCCAAAGGTCGTGCCCGGCACGTATGGCGAGAAGGGAAGCTGGAAGAACGAATGGATGGTCATTCCTCCGGCGTTGATGGCTGCAATGCCCGTAGGAGCAAGCACAATCATTCGTTTTGGCGACAGTTCTTTCAATCGCTTGAGGAAGGTTGTCTTACCTGTGCCCGCCTTTCCGGTAAGGAAGAGGTTGGCATTTGTCTTTTCTATGATATTCCATGCCAGGATGGATTCTTCGTTCATTTCCATACAGCTTCGTTTTATACCAGTTTTTATACCAGAACTAGATTTCTTCTTATATTCAGATCTAGATTTCTTCCGTAATTTCGCTCATCTCCTTACGCTTCTTCTCAGCGCGTGGACAGTCTTCGGCAAAATGACCTACAGGGATAATTACCACCGCCTCATAGCCCTCACGCGGAAAGAACTGCTGCATCTTCGCCGTATCGTAATTGCAGACCCAGCAGGTGCCCAGTCCCTTTTCGGTGGCAGCCAGACAGAGATGCTCTGCCGCTATCGCCACATCAATATCGCCATGCGGTTTCTCATCATATCTGCGCACCCAGTTCTCATTCACGTTTTTCATACCTATAATATACATAGGAGCCGTCTTGAACCATTCGCGGTCGTAGCAATCCTGCAGTTTCTTCTTCGCCTCTTCTGAGCGCACAATGAGCCAGCGCCAAGGCTGCCTGTTCACTGCCGATGGTGCCAGGCGCACACACTCCATGATATAGTCCAGATCCTCCTGGCTCACCGCCTCCGGAGTAAACTTGCGAGCCGAAAAACGCTCCTGGCTCAATGCCAACATGTTATTCTTATCATTCATATCGTTCAGTTTTATGATGTTTCAATACTAGCTTATGACCACAAAGGTAAGAATAAATTACGAAACGACAAAAAACTTGAATGAAAAACTATCTTTTTCGGATTATTTTTTGTATTTTTGCACATCATACCAGGATTTCTGGTGATAACAAGAGGTGTTAATGATAAGATATGATAGGACTGGCAGACTGCAACAACTTCTACTGTTCGTGCGAGCGAGTGTTTCGCCCCGACCTGACAGGAAAGCCCGTGGTTGTATTGAGCAACAACGACGGGTGCGTCATCGCACGCTCTGAAGAAGCCAAGGCATTGGGCTATAAGATGGGCGACCCGTTCTATCAGGTGAAGGAAAAACTGGAGGCTGAAGGAGTGGCTATCTTCTCCAGCAACTATACGCTCTACGGTTCGCTCTCCAACCGCGTGATGTCGATGCTATCCCATTATTCCCCACGCATCGACCAATACTCTATTGATGAGAGTTTCTTCGAGGCAGACGAATCAATTGCGAAAGTTTTCTTTCGGGAGCATGCGGAAGACCATCCTACTTTGTTCAAAAAAATGACAATAGACGAGCTATCAGAAAAGCCCGATAGCCTGCTCCATCGCTATGGCTCCAAAATATCGGCAGATGTACTTCGGGCTGTTGGAATCCCGATATCCGTAGGCATTGCAGAAACGAAGACATTGGCGAAAATCGGCTCTAAATTCGCCAAGAAATACAAGGGCTTCCAAGGCTGCTGCCTCATCGACACGGATGAACGGAGACACAAGGCGCTGTCTCTCTTCTCCGTAGAAGATGTATGGGGAATAGGCAGGCAGATAGCCCGAAAGCTCGATTATATGGGCATCAGGACCGCCGCTCAGTTTGCCGACAAGAAAGAAAGTTGGGTCCGCAGCCATTTCAATATCACCACCCTAAGAACATGGAAAGAACTGAATGGCGAAAGCTGCATCAGCATCGAGGAATTGCCGCAGAAGAAGAGCATCTGCACCAGCAGGAGTTTTGCCGACGAGGGCATTACCGACAAAAATGTGATAGAAGAAGCCGTGGCTAATTTCGCTGTACGTTGTACAGAAAAATTAAGGAGACAAGGTAGCGTATGTCAGGGCATCACAGTGTTCGCATGGACTTCCCGTTTTAACGAGCATGTGCCTGAATACACCATCCACGATTCCCTCACCCTGCCCATCGCCACTAATGCGCAGGAAGAAATAGTAGGTGCCGCCCTCAGTATTCTCCGGGCTAAATACCCGAAACCGATGGCAGACAGCAGGCCCGATCACCCCGACATGTCGTTTCACTTCAAGAAAGCTGGCGTTATCCTGTGGCAAATCTCACCCGACCATCCTCGCCAGCAAGACCTCTTCGACCCCATCGACCGAAGCAAGCAAAAAAAGCTGATGGAGGCTATCGACGCCATCAACCGGAAGAATGGTTATGGCACCATACGCCAGGCCATACAAGGCACAGACTGCCGATTCGACCTGAAACGCGAGTACATGTCGAAGCAGTTTACCACGAACATCCATGATATTCTGAAAGTAAAAACAAAATGAATAAGAATAACGATAACAAGATAAAACTGACATTTCACCCTGCGGAATTCGGAGCCAAGATGCCTATTCCGCTGGCAGAGCAAAGCGTAAAAGCAGGTTTCCCTTCGCCAGCCCAAGACTATATGGAGGGAGAGATAGACCTCAACGATATTCTGGTTCGCCATCGTGAGGCCACCTTCTACGTGCGCATATCTGGCGACAGCATGCAGGATGCAGGCATTCTGGACGGTGATCTCGCTGTAGTTGACCGGCAGATAGAACCCTCAAACGGCAATTTCGTCATCGCCTTCGTAGATGGCGAATTCACCATCAAGCAGTTCAAGATGGACGAGAGCGGCACCTTCGGCTGGCTCATCCCATGGAACAAGAACTTCTCCCCTATCAGGGTAGATGAAACCAACCGATTCATGATTTGGGGCGTGGTTACCTATGTGATTCATCAAATTGCAGAATAATTCATCTTTTTCTACTCATCTTCCTTTGCCACCTCATAAAAAAGTTGTACCTTTGCAGTCGAATTTTCAGCAAGAACCAGGCATTACGCCTTATAGAGAACAGAATTTTCAGCAAATATATGTAATTAATATGTAAAAACAGCAGTAGTTATGAGCATTAATATCAAGAGAAATCAGTTGAAGAGAGTAGTTATCGTAGGTGGCGGACTCGGTGGTCTTCGTTTGGCAGAAGACCTCTGCAAGGCAAACCTGCAGGTGGTGTTGATTGATAAGAATAACTTCCATCAGTTCCCTCCACTTATCTATCAGATTGCCTCAGCAGGTATCGACCCAAGTTCCATCTCCTTCCCTTTCCGCCAGATTTTCCGCAAGCGCAAGAACTTCTACTTCCGCATGGCAGAGGCGAGAGCCGTATTCCCAGACAAGAAGATTCTGCAGACTTCTATCGGTAAGATTGAGTACGATTACCTGGTGTTCGCAGCAGGAACCACTACCAATTTCTATGGCAATGCCAACATTGAGAAGTGGGCTATTCCGATGAAGACCGTTTCAGAGGCAATGGGATTGCGCAACGCCGTGCTGAGTAACCTGGAGCGTGCATTGACCTGTGCCACAGAAGAGGAGCGCCAGGAACTCCTGAACGTGGTCATTGTGGGCGGTGGTGCCACAGGTGTGGAGATAGCAGGAGCCCTCTCTGAAATGAAGCGCTACGTGATTCCTTACGATTATCCGGATATGGACTCATCTCTGATGCACATCTATCTCCTGGAAGCTGGCGACAGACTGCTCGCCGGAATGTCAAAAGATTCTTCCAAGAAAGCATACGATTTCCTCACAAGCATGGGTGTGGATGTGCAGTTTGGCAAGATGGTAACCGACTACAAGGACCATAAGGTTCTGATGAAGGACGGTCAGGAGATTCCTACCCGTACCTTCCTCTGGGTATCAGGTGTAAAGGCACAGCCTATCACGGGTATCGATGGCGACCATCTGGGCCGTGGTTTCCGAATCGTAGTAGATGAATTCAACCGCATCCCTGGCATGGACGGTCTCTTCGCTATCGGCGACCAGTGTATCCAGACCACAGACCCAGCTTATCCTGGCGGTCATCCACAGTTGGCGCAGGTAGCCATTCAGCAGGCAGCACTCCTGGCTAAGAATATCCAGAAGATTGCCGAGGAAGCCACTGATTCCCAGCTCAAGTCTTTCCGCTACAAGAACCTGGGTTCTATGGCTACCATCGGAAGACACAAGGCTGTAGTAGAACTAGGCAAGTTCCACAGCCAGGGCTTCTTTGCCTGGGTATTGTGGCTGGTAGTTCACCTCCGCTCCATCCTCGGCGTAAAGAACAAGGTAATGGTATTGCTCAACTGGCTCTGGAAGTACGTAAGCTATAACGATTCCATCCGAATGATTACCTACGCCACCAAGCCTAAGGAAGTGCGCGATCGATTGAAGCGTGAACAGACCACTCATCTCGGCACCGACTTGCTGGAGAATGAAGAAGATTAATATGAAGAAATAAAAACGATGAAAGTCCAGCTTGGAGTCTTTTTTAGAGAGAGGCATCCGAGTTGGACTTTCTTTTTACATTTTCCTCAGGAGGAATATGATATGGTTTTCCCTGATACTTCAGGGATATTAATGATGCTCAGGCACAATGGCGAGATACACCAGATCATGGTCGGTGAGGTTCTCCATATAATGAGCATGGTTCATAGGGCAATAATGCACCTGTCCCTGTCGAACCTCCTCCACGGTATCATCATAATGGAAAGTAGCAGTGCCGCTTACCACATAGATAATCTCGCAGTTGCCCTCGTGAGTATGAAGACCAGTTGATGCACCCGGACGCAAGGTAGAATACATAATCTTCACCTTGTCATCCACATAGTTACGGGTGTCGAGTTTACCCTGTCCACCCTTGAAGCCCTCCAAATGAGCCTCAGCAATCTTTTCGAAATCTATTACCATCTTTATAATGTTTATTGTTTAATGTCTAATATTTACTTGGCTTTTATAAATGAAGCCCTGCAGCTTACTTTGCTTTCGCAAAATACTTCCATAGCGGAGCCGCCATCAGGCTTTGCCAGATTTCTCCCTTCTCCAGCATTTCCATCACTTCTTCTCTTGAGAAGAGGCGAACCTCGATATCCTCAGCCTGGTCAAGATGCTGAACATCCATGCGCTCCACATCCGTAGCCAGATAGCAATGGGTAAGATTGGTATGAGTGCTCGGATTAGCCGAAATCGTCATCCACTTCTGCCAGTTTCCGCCACCGAACCCAGTCTCTTCCATCAGCTCTCGCTTGGCAGCCGCCATCGGGTCCTCGCCCTTCTCTATCACTCCTGCGCAAAGTTCATTCACCGTCTTACCTATCGCATAGCGATACTGGCGAACGAAGACGAACATTCCCTCCTTCGTGATGGCGATGGTGTTCACCCAATCGGGATATTCCAGCACGTAATATTCATCGATAATGGCTCCCGTAGGCAATTCCACCTTATCCACTCGTGCCGTGAGCCATGGCTTCTCTATCAGATACTTCTGCGAGAGCGTCTTCCATTTCATATCTTTATCAGCCATTTTCTTACTTCATTAAAAAAACTGGATTTTCTTTATTTTAATTGATGGTGCAAAAGTACGAAAAAAGATTGAAAAACAAATAACTTACTTGTTATTTCTTTCGAAAACTTTATCCTTTGATGTAACCTGGGTAGGAGTTCCCACCTTGCCGCCAATGCTGCATTCACCCATGTTTACCCCCATTACATTCTCGAAGCTGATGCCAGTCTTGGCATTCTTCACCTCAATATTATCGAAAGAAACATTAGTAACAGGCTTAGCCTCTGTACCCTGCAAAACCAAGGCTGCAGCGCTCACGTTGTTACACTTCAAACCATCCACAAAGATATTCTTCACGGTAGAGAAATGATGATTGGTCAACCCCTCGCCAGCATAACGGCTGGTTACATAGAAGAGGTCTTCCACATCACCAAAACTGCAGTTCTTTACGAAAACATTCTCCACAAAACCGCCACGATCAGGATTGGTCTTGATAAAGATGCTACGCTTGCAATAACCAGCATAATCGCAGTTCTCTACGATTACGTTTCTTACACCAGAAGACATTTCGCTGCCGATAACCACCGCATGCAAGCCCTTGAAATGACAGTTGCGGATGATGATGTTCTCTGATGGCATCTTGGCATTCCAGCCATCATTGTCACGTCCGCTCTTGATGGCCACGTTGTCGTCACCATTATTAAAAGCAATGCCCTCTATCAGGATGTTTCGGGAACACTCTGGATCAAGACCGTCGTTATTGATAAGCTTGGCATCATATCGCAAATTACGACAGATGATATTCTCACTCTTTAGGAGATGAATGCACCAGAAAGGAGAATTGATAATCTTTACGCCTTCCAGGGTAATGCCCTGGCAGTTGTAGAGCTGAACGAGCTGAGGACGAAGCCAGTAGCCTTCTCCAAACTTGCGCTCACTTACAGGCACTTCCTCGTGATTCATCTTGCGGCTCAACTGCTGCGCTTTCTTCTGATTAGGCTTCCACTTGGCAAAGGTAGTCATAGCGTTGCCGTCGATGGTTCCCTCGCCAATGATAGAAACATTCTTACAGCCATAGGCATAGATGAGAGGAGAATAGTTGTAGAGGAAAGTTCCCTCCCAACTGGTATTAACGATAGGATAGTACTTCTCTTCTGGCGCAAACTTCAGGGTAGCTCCCTTCTGCAGTTCCAGACAGATATTGCTTGCCAGTACGATAGGACCCTTGATATAATAGGTACCAGCAGGCACCACAATCTTGGCACCCTTCATCACCGAAGCCTTCTTGATGGCTTTGGCAAAGGCAGCACGGCAATCGGTCTTTCCATCGTTCCTGGCTCCGAAATTCTTGATCTGCAATGATTTCTCAGCAATCTTTGCACCGGAAATATGATTCAATATACTGTCACGAAGAGTGACTCTTCGCTGCTCAATCGCAGTAGCAACCAAAGTATTTCCTCCTGCTACCTGAACATTTCCCTAAAGGCTGTTGAATGCACAAAGGCAAGTCATAGCCATTAAAATAGTTTTTGTATTCATTATAGTTTGTTTTTATGATTTCGATTGCAAAATTAATAAAAAAACGCCAGATAACATAGAAAAAGACCTGAAAAATATCTTGTTTAAGTCAGGCTAATCTATTTTTAGCCCCTAATTTTAGAAGGTTTGATTCATTCTTAGCCCCTAATTTTAGAAGATTTAACCCATTCTTAGCCCCTAATTTTAGAAAAAACAGTATCTTTGCAAGGCATAAAAATCATTCGCATAAAGGAATTTAATCAAATAAAAAGACATCATGGCAGAACATCTTATTATAAAAGGAGAAACGAAGGAGGAACTTTACGCTACCCTCCTCCCTCAGCTTAAGTCGCTCATAGAGGGCGAAAACGACATCATCGCCAATATGGCGAATATTTCAGCGTGCATCATGGACACCTTCCACTTCTGGTGGGTGGGCTTCTACCGGGTCATCGACGGAACTCTTGTGCTGGGTCCTTTCCAGGGACCGCTGGCCTGCACCCGCATCAAAAGGGGCAAGGGTGTTTGCGGAACGGCTTGGGATAAAGCGGAGACCATCGTGGTAGAAGATGTAGAGAAATTTCCAGGTCACATCGCCTGTAGCAGTGCCTCCCGTTCAGAGATAGTAGTGCCTGTTATCAGGAATGGTGAGGTAATCGCCGTACTGGATATTGACAGCGAACACCTCAGCACCTTCGATGATATTGATAAGAATTGGCTGGAGAAGGTAGCAGAACTGTTCACCTGATTCCTTAATATTCATTTCCCTCTTGCTTGATCACACTCGGACCATCGATGAGTTCAGGCTGAGGGGCATTTCTGTTCACATCACCATATGCTCTGCCCAGATCGCTCATCGTAATACTGATGTTGCGGTTCACGGGTCTGTCCTTATCTGAAAGGCTGTGAGAGAAGAGCCACTGATAGGTTTTCTTCAGATAAAACACGCGGGCAGGGGTACCGTGATTAGCACCCTTCCACCAGTCGTATATCAATCGGGTATCCTTGCCATCCTTTTCAAGTTTATCTACCACCACCTTCGATTGCTTGACCGGTACTGCCCTATCTGCTGTGCCATGGATAATCCAGAAAGGCAAATCGCCCAATCCACTCACATCCTTATACGAACAGCCGCCACACAGCGCCATGCCGGCAGCTATCCTGTCGGGATAAGTAGCACAGACATCCATGGTGCCATAACCGCCCAAACTCATACCCAAGACATAAACCCTATTAGAATCGCATGGGTAATTCTTCTTCACCCAGTCTAGCATATCCATGATTTTCTTCGGATTCCAGGCTCCTCCCGGATTCTGCGGAACGATGGTCAGCGCATCGATATCGCGCCCCTTGACGATGGCATCAAGCGGTCCGTATCTTCTCACCTTATTCAGATTTCTTCCACAAAGACTGGCTCCATGCAGAAAGATGATGACCGGTGTCTGCTCTTGCGAATAGAAATAATCTACCGGCGTATAAACCCAGAAGTTGTAACCTCCCGGAATCTCATCTTTCACAGCTCGCAGAAAGTCGTAAGCCGACATGCTGCATACGGAAAGACAGAATAATATAAACAAAAATATCTTCTTCATTTTCTTTTTTTTTTACCTGTTTAGTATCACGCTCCCTGTTTCATACCATGAACGTTCATCACACAAAAGTAAGTAAATATCAGCATATTACCAAATAACCTCCCTATATTTTTCTTTTTTTTATCCAAAAGAAAGATTCGTTTAAACTTCCAGGTAGAAAGATAAACAACGATTATTTGTGTTAAAAATCATAAGAATCACATCGGTTCGCATTATTTTTATTATCTTTGCATCATAACAAGACGTATAATAAATAAATATAGAATTATGAATGTAGGAGATAAAATACCAGAGATTCTTGGCATTGACCAGGACGGACGTGAGATAAAGGCAAGCGACTACCGTGGTCGCAAGATTGTGCTCTACAGTTATCCGAAGGCTAACACCAGCGGATGCACTGCCGAGGCTTGCTCCCTGCAAGCACATAAGGAGGAGCTGGCTGCAGCCGGTTACGAGATTATCGGCGTGAGCAAGGACAAACAGGCGCTGCAGAAGAAGTTTGCCGAAACCAAGGGTTTGCAGTTCCCTCTTATCGCAGATACCGAAACCACCCTACTGCAGGAACTCGGCTGCTGGGGTGAGAAGGTAACCTGTGGCAGAAAGACCATCGGCATCCTCCGCACTACCTATCTTGTCAACGAAGAAGGCGTCATTGAGAAGATCTTCACTCCTAAAGAGATTAAGACCAAGATTCATGCCGAGCAGATTCTGGATTATATTCATCAATAAAGAACAAAACGAACGAAGTGGGAAAAAGAGTATGTTAGAACACATTGCAGATTTCACAGCATGGCCAATCCTTACGGGAATTTTCATTGGCTATATTGCCAACCGCATCATGAGCGGCGAAGGCAAAGGATGTTGTATGAACCTATTCATAGGTATTGTGGGCAGTTATGCCGGCGCCATCATCAGCAATCTGCTGAACATAGAACTGTTTGGCAAGGGTTATCTTACCAACTTCGTCTTCTGCGTCATTGGCGCCATAGCGGTATTATGGATTTGGAAGAAGCTCTTCGATTAACATCTTAAGTAGATATAAATATTGATTTAAAAAAAAACATAAAATGATGACAAACAAGGAATTGACACTCGCCCAACTGATGAGGGCGATGATAAAATACGATGGTGGCGATGCACCACGCATCCAGCATTTCGTGAAGGTACACGACTTTGCCCGTATGATTGCAATATCAGAGGGAATGAATGAAGAAGAACTCTTCGTGCTCGAAGCAGCAGCCATTCTTCACGATGTAGGCATTCACGTTTCAGAAGCCAGATACGGCAACTGCGATGGCAAGCACCAGGAAGAACTGGGTCCTGACGAGGCAAGAAAAGTACTGTCTGAAGTAGATGGATTCACAGCCACACAGATAGAAAGAATCTGCTGGCTCATTGCCCATCATCATACTTATCAAGATGTTACCAGCCTCGACCACCGCATTCTGCTCGAAGCAGATTTCCTGGTGAATTCCTTCGAAGCCCACCTTGCTCCCGAAGGCATCATCACCTTCCGCGACCATGTATTCCGCTCGGAATCAGCTATCAGTATGCTGAATGATATGTGGGGGCTGTAACGAAAGCTACTTTCTTGGAAAGAGCATCATAGAGGGAAGGTGAAAGTACAACAAACTGCTGTTATGTGTTTTAATTAAAATAATACCTTTATTCTATTTCACTTCTGTCAGTTTGCCCGTCTGTGAGTCAATGATATAACCATGAAGATTGACGTCTTTTGGTACGAGAGGGTGTGTACGGATCGTATTGATGGTATTCCTTACAGAATCCTCTGTGTCGTGGAATCCCTCCAGCCAATGGTCGAGGTCGATGCCGCAAAGCCCGATGGTATCGATAACATTCTGATGGATGCCACGTTTGAGCATCAATTTCTTCATCTGCTGTCCGTTCATGTGGCATGCACCGCAGTTGGAGTGGGCGATGACCATGATTTCCTCTACACCCAATTCGTAGATGGCTACAAGGAGACTACGCATGGCTGAGTCGAAAGGACTGATAACCAGTCCACCGGCGTTCTTGATGAGCTTGGCATCTCCGTTCTTCAGGCCCAAAGCTGCTGGCAGAAGCTCAGTGAGGCGGGTGTCCATACAGGAAAGAATGGCAAGTTTCTTGTCTGGATATTTACTCGTAATATACTTTTCGTAAGCCTTACTGGCTACGAAGTTTTCATTATACTTGATGATTTCTTCTATAATCATAGTCATGTAAATTGAAATGTGAAACTAAATTTTCCTATTTCTCAGGGGTTGGCTTGAGGTAAGCCATGAATTTCTCTGGCTGATAGTTGAGAACCAGCTCATCTGGGAACTCTGCTTTTTCTACCAGTGGCATAATGTTGCTGTAGTCGGCAATCATCGCAGAGAAGTGGGCATCACTTCCGAAGATGACTGGAGTTTCATACTTCTTGGCAAGTTCCAGCAGTTCCAGATTATTGGGAGCAGCCACAGTCTTGTGGCGGATGGGAGCCATGGAATGGTTGTTGATTTCAAGCAAGGTATGCGTCTCCCTGGAAACTTTCATGAGTTCCTCGAAATCCAGTTCTGCCGTACCATCGCCGGGATGAGAAATAATCTGCACGAAGGGATTGCGCATGGCATTGATGACACCCTGCGTATTCTCCTCCTTACTTCCTCCCTGCCAGCAAAGGCTATGGATGCCTGCTATTCGGATATCCAGCATACGCCAGTAATCCTCGTCGAGATCGATATCTCCCTTCGTATTGAGGATGTTGAGTTCTGCTCCAAGCATCAGTTTGATTCCATAGAGCTGGCGTGGAACACAATGAAGGTTTCTGAAATAGATAGGATCACAGGTACCCGGGATATTGGGACCGTGCTCTGTGATTCCCAAGATATCCAACCCTTTCTCCTTTGCTGTCAAGGTCATTTCCTGCAAACTGCTGAAGGCATGACCTGATGCTATTGTATGTGTATGAACGTCTAATAATGTTTTCATGGTGCAAAGGTAATGATATTTACTAAGAATGTAAGAGAAACAACTATTAATTAATCAAAATTTGTTTTTACGGATATTTAAATTAATAATAAATCACCATTTTATGTTGGTTTTATTCAGCTTCAAGCTCCAATAACTTTCTCTTTGCGTCCAATCCTCCGGCAAAACCTGTAAGGGAATGATTGCTTCCGATAACTCGATGGCAGGGAACGAAAATGCTGATGCCATTAGCTCCGATGGCACTTGCCTCGGCTCTGATACCGTTAGGTTTGCCTATACGTATAGCTATTTCCTTATAGCTTCTTGTCTCTCCATAGGGTATTTCGAGCAATGCATGCCATACTTTTTTCTGAAAATCAGTTCCTACAGGATGCAACGGAATATCAAATATCTTGCGGTTACCGGCAAAATATTCATCCAATTGCCTTTTGGTCTGATCCAGGATTGGGGATGTTTCTATCTTGAAATCAGCCTTCATATACCGCAAAAGCCGATGCTTATTGCGCTCTGCACATGGCATTTCATTCCAATCACAAAGGCACAGTTCGTCACCCATCGATGCCAAGATGATTTCTCCGCAAGGCGAATTGTAATATTGAATGTTTACTTGCTTCATTGTCTTAAACTGATTTTTTTTGTTCATAAATCATACAGGTAAAAGAGGTATGAGAAAACTGTTTGACGAATCTCATATTTAACCGCCATACTAAGTAGTGTATTATATTGTTCTTTTCACGCAAAGGTAACAAATATTTATAGATTACACAAGAAAAAGTACTATATAATGCTCGTTTTATAAAAAATTTTAATTTTATAGGATTTTTCTTGGCTATTTAGCATTGTATATTGATTTTTTCTTATCTTTGCAAGTACAATTCAAAAGATTGATTATTATGCAGATATTATTGGCAAATGCCAAAATCATGTTTGAGAAGGCAGACAGGAAGCCTATCTCCGTGCCACTATTCCAATCAGTTGCCAATGACTTGGCCAAAGAAATGGCAATGATGAATGTAGAGGAATTGGCTAAGCAACTTGATTGCAGCAGCAAGATTGCAATGACGAACTGGAAACGATATCATGATTTTATGGCAACCGAAAAGATGCCTGCTATCCTGGCTTACAATGGTCAGGCATACAAACATTTGCGTGCCAGTTCTTTGAGCGAGGAGTCGTTAGAGTATGCCCAGAAACATCTCTGGATTACCTGCTTCCTTTATGGATTGCTTCGACCGTTGGATGGCATCGTACCTTATCGTATGGAGCATTGCGTATCGCTCGAAGCTACAAACGACAAGCCTATCAATCAGTTCTGGAAAGACAAACTGACAGATGTTCTCATCGATAGTGTGAAAGCTGATGATGGTATACTCATCCATCTTTCTACAGAGGAATATGAACATCTGTTCGATTGGAAGAGAGTATGTAAGGAGATAAAGGTCATTCAGCCACTCTTTTATGTCCGCCAGAAAGACGGCAGATTGAAGATGCAGGCTGTATGGGCTAAATCTTGCCGTGGAGCCATGGTGAGATATATCTTGAATAATCAGCTTCTTACTCCAGAGGAACTGGCAGGCTTCAGTTACGAAGGTTTTGAATATGAGCCAGAATTAGGAGAAGCAGCTTTTCCTCATTTCGTTTGTTGAAATAGAACAAAAGCAAACGAACGTTATAAAAGGAAGATGCTGTATGTTTGGATTGAATGAGAGCACCCAATATATCTCATAGAAGTATCATCATTTTACGATTGTACAACTAAAAAGTGTATAGTTGAACAACTAAAGAGGTTATAGTTGTACGACTAAAGGGTATACAGTTGTACAACTAAACAGGTTATAGCTGTACGACTAAAAGGTGTTGTCACTAGGCTCAGCAGACCTGCTGACTAGGCTCGGCAGAGCTGCTGAGCCTAGTGGCAATGTCTGAGAAGGTATATGCTTGTACTCTAAAAGACGCTTATTCTGACTCCAGGAAACGCTTCTTTTAACTCTCGGAGACGCATCCTTCAACGAGAAGAGACACTTCATTCAAGTTAAGGATACGCTTAATTCAACGAGAAGAGACGCTTCATTCAAGTTAAGGAACCGATTCCGTCAACCTAAAGAGCCGTTTCAACAACTACGTCTTAGTTACTCCTTCTTCCACAAACGATAGAGCGTTATAGGCCCTTCCTTGGTAGCATACATTCTGGCAGCCGGTTCCTCACAGAGATCATTCAACACCTTATTGGCATGATAGCGGGTGACACCGAATTCACGAATCATATCCTTCACCGTAATATAACCCTGCTGCTGACAAATCTCTACAATATCAGCAAACTCCTTATCCGCCTCTTTTGGAGTAGATTTCACACTCCAATACTGTCGGCTGCAACCATTAGAGTGGCGCTTCAGCCTCTCCAGAAACTCCTTCGTGGGCTGAATTTCCAAGCCGCAGATATCCACCTCGTTGGCTGGAATCAGATCCCCCTCATGATAGGTCCTTTTCCATTCGATTCCATTCTTGTCCTTATGCTTCACCATCCCCAGCTTAGGCTTGACGATAAACATATCGCCTACCCTCACCTCGTTGCCATCCGCCAGGGCATAAAGCGTCTCATCCTCCAGCGTTTCCAATGCAGAGATAAAGGACGAAACGTTCATCGCACAATGATCGCGAACACGCTTTTCCATCTTCTCCCTGTCAACGACATCCTGTTTCACGAACATCGGATGTATCTGATACTTACCGCTTTCGTCCTTCAAGGGCGTGCGATGCTCCAAATAATTGATTGAACCTGTTGCTCTAGCCATATTCTTAGTTGTTTTGATTCTTTAAAAGATTATGCGCAAAAATACTGATTATTAGTGAGATAAGCAATTATTTTATGTTAACTTTGCTAAATCAGACTCATACGAGCCATTATAATCAAGATTATCTGTGTTAAAATTCACAAGAACACCACATTTTCATCATGCAATGAAATTTAACCAGTTTACATGTGCAAAGTTACAGCTTTATTTTTGAAACAACCAAAGTTTTCACGGCTTTTTTGTTCAAATAAAAAATCCCTGCCATAGGAAGCCTTTCCTACAGCAGGGATTTTTCTATTGGGAATCATCAAGAATGACTTAACTGTCAATTCTTAACTACTAACTATCAATTCTTAACTATTAACTATCAACTATTTATACTCGCCCCAAGCCTTGATGTCGATATCCTCGAGCTTGGTGGTGCAGAATGCATAGATGAATGCACTCGCCAGACGGCTGTTGGTAATCAATGGCACGTTCAGGTCGATGGCAGCACGACGAATCTTGTAGCCATTGCTCAACTCGCTGCTGGTCAAGTTCTTCGGAATATTCACTACCATATCTATCTCGTGGTTGTGGAGCATCTCCAAAGCCTTAGGCGCACCGCCTTCTGCCTCCTCTGATGGCCAGAGCACACGGGTGTTCTCAATGCCATTCTCGGTGAGGAACTTGCTACTACCACCGGTTGCATACAGCTTGTAACCATGCTTAACCAGCATCTGGGCAGCATCGAGCAAATCTACCTTCTGCTTGGCAGAACCTGTAGAAAGCAGGATGTTCTTGGCTGGAATGCGATGACCCACAGAAAGCATACTCTTCAGAAGTGCGGTAGATGTATCGTCGCCCAAGCAACCTACCTCACCGGTACTGCTCATGTCCACACCCAATACAGGGTCCGCCTTCTGCAGACGGTTGAAGCTGAACTGAGAAGCCTTGATACCTACATAGTCGAGATCGAAGAGGTTCTTGTGTGGCTTCTCTACAGGCAAACCGAGCATTACGCGGGTAGCCAACTCGATGAGGTTGATTTTCAATACCTTGCTTACGAATGGGAACGAACGGCTGGCACGAAGGTTACACTCGATAACGAGAATATCATTGTCACGAGCCATGAACTGAATGTTGAACGGACCGTTGATGTGCAATTCCTTGGCAATCTGACGACCTACTCGCTTCACACGGCGAACTGTCTCAACATACAACTTCTGAGGAGGGAACTGGATGGTAGCATCGCCTGAGTGAACACCGGCAAACTCGATGTGCTCGGAAATCGCATAGGCAATCACCTCGCCATTCTTTGCCACTGCATCCATCTCAATCTCCTTGGCATGTTCGATAAACTTACTAACTACCACTGGGTGATCCTCACTTACATTGGCAGCCAACTGCAGGAATCGCTTCAGCTCATCCTCGTTAGAACATACGTTCATCGCAGCACCAGAAAGCACGTAGCTAGGACGAACCAATACAGGGAAACCTACACGCTCGATGAAGTTGTCGATATCCTCCATAGAGGTCAGGGCGCTCCACTCTGGCTGGTTGATACCATTGTTGGTCAACATCTGAGAGAACTTGGCACGGTCCTCAGCGTTATCGATGTCCTTGGCAGCAGTACCCAGGATTGGCACGTTCTGTGCATCCAGGTGCATAGCCAGATTGTTTGGAATCTGACCACCGGTAGATACGATGACGCCATGAGGCTGCTCCATCTCGATGATATCCATCACACGCTCGAAGGTCAACTCGTCGAAGTAGAGACGGTCGCACATATCGTAGTCGGTAGATACGGTCTCTGGGTTGTAGTTGATCATCACTGAGCGCCAGCCTTCCTTGCGGATGGTGTTCAATGCCTGAACGCCACACCAGTCGAACTCTACAGAAGAACCGATGCGGTAAGCACCCGAACCGAGTACGATGATAGAACGGTGGTCGTTCTCAAAGGTGATGTCGCTCTTCACGCCTGCGTAGGTTACATAGAGGTAGTTGGTCTGAGCAGGATACTCTGCTGCCAGGGTATCAATCTGCTTCACTACAGGCAGGATGCCATAGCTCTTGCGCTTGTTGCGAACCAGGAGGGCAGCCTTGTGCATGTTGCCCAACTCCTGCTCCAAGCCCACGGCACGGGCTACCTGGAAGTCGGTAAAACCGTAAACCTTAGCGGTGCGGAGCAAATCCTGGTCAAGAGTATTGATGTTGCACTTCTTCATCGCCTCGTCGATGTCGATGATGTGCTTCAACTTCTCAAGGAACCACTTGTCAATCTTGGTCAAGTCATGAATCTGATCTACGGTATAGCCCTTGTGCATTGCCTTAGAAATCACGAACACACGCTTATCTGTTGGCTCGCGCAAAGCTGCATCGATATCGTCGATTTCAAGTTCCTTGTTCTCTACGAAACCGTGCATGCCCTGACCAATCATACGAAGACCCTTCTGGATGGCCTCCTCGAAGTTGCGGCCGATGGCCATTACCTCACCTACTGACTTCATAGATGAACCCAACTCCTTATCTACGCCACGGAACTTAGACAAGTCCCAACGTGGAATCTTACATACCACGTAGTCCAATGCTGGCTCGAAGAAGGCAGATGTGGTCTTGGTTACTGAGTTCTTCAACTCGAACAGGCCGTAGCCCATACCGAGCTTGGCAGCAACGAAGGCAAGAGGATAACCAGTAGCCTTAGATGCCAAGGCTGATGAACGGCTCAAACGGGCATTCACCTCGATTACACGATAATCCTCGCTCTTAGGGTCGAAGGCATACTGCACGTTACACTCACCCACGATTCCGATGTGACGGATAATCTTGATGGCGAGGGCACGGAGCTTATGATACTCAGAATTGCTCAGGGTCTGAGATGGAGCGATGACGATACTCTCACCAGTATGGATTCCCAGTGGGTCGAAGTTCTCCATGTTACAAACTGTGATACAGTTGTCGTAACGGTCGCGAACTACCTCATACTCAATCTCTTTCCAGCCCTTCAAACTCTTCTCTACCAATACCTGTGGAGAGAAAGAGAAAGCCTTCTCAGCGAGTTTGTTCAGCTCCTCCTCGTTGTCTGCGAAACCGGAACCGAGACCACCCAAGGCGTAAGCAGCACGGATGATGACAGGATAGCCGAGTTCGGCAGCAGCCTTGCGGGCCTGCTCGATGTTCTCGCAAGCCTCGCTCTTGATGGTCTTCACATTGATTTCATCCAACTTCTCTACGAAGAGCTCACGGTCCTCAGTATCCATGATAGCCTGTACTGGAGTACCCAATACCTTGACATTATATTTCTCCAGGATGCCCTGGCGATAGAGTTCTACACCACAGTTGAGGGCTGTCTGACCACCGAAGCTGAGGAGGATACCGTCTGGATTCTCCTTCTGGATGACACGCTCTACGAAGTAAGGCTGCACTGGCAGGAAGTAAATCTGGTCGGCAACACCTTCTGATGTCTGTACGGTTGCGATATTCGGGTTGATGAGCACAGTCTCGATACCTTCCTCGCGCAATGCCTTCAGGGCCTGCGAACCTGAGTAGTCGAACTCACCTGCTTCACCGATCTTCAAGGCTCCAGAACCTAAGAGGAGCACCTTCTTTATATTTTCGTCTTTCATTATTTTCCTAAATTACAATAAAATCATTCGAATTCTTCACTCTTCGTTCTTCACTCTTCACTTACTTGAGTGTTTCTACGAACTTATCAAACATGAACTCTGTATCCACTGGACCTGAGCAAGCCTCTGGGTGGAACTGGCTTGAGAACCAAGGGTTCACCTTGTGACGGATACCCTCGTTAGAGCCATCATTCATATTTACAAAGAGTTCCTCCCAATCGTTGCCCAATGTCTTGGCATCAACGGCATAACCGTGGTTCTGAGAGGTGATGTAGCAATTGTTGGTTCCTACCATGCGCACAGGCTGATTGTGTGAACGGTGACCATACTTCAACTTGTAGATAGTAGCACCGGCTGCCTTAGAAAGCAACTGGTTACCCATACAGATACCGCAGATAGGCTTGCGGCTCTGACTGATCTGCTTGCGAATAATGTTTACTGCATCCTCGCACATATCTGGGTCACCAGGACCATTGGCCAGGAACAATCCGTCGAAGTCCATATCGGTGTAATCGTAATTCCATGGCACACGGATCACCTCTACGCCTCTGTTGATGAGGCAACGGATGATGTTTGCCTTCACACCGCAGTCAACGAGAACCACCTTCTTGCCGGCACCCTCGTTATAACGGATAATTTCCTTGCAGCTTACCTGGTCAACGAAGTTTACACCCTCATAGTTAGCCTCAGGAATGTTGTCAGGCTCATCATCAAAGAGAATCTTACCCATCATCACACCATGTTCACGAAGCACCTTAGTCAACTCACGGGTATCGATGCCTGTGATTCCTGGCACCTTTTCGCGCTTCAACCAGTCGGCAAGACTCTCCACTGCATTCCAGTGGCTGTACTGCTCGCTGTAATCATTCACGATGATGGCAGAAGCATAAATCTTGTCACTCTCCATGAAGGTTGGCAAACCATTCTCCTCAAAAGTAAATGGTGGCACACCATAGTTACCCACGAGAGGGAATGTAAGTGTCATCAACTGACCGGCGTAAGAAGGGTCGGTCAAACTCTCTGGATATCCCATCATGGCTGTGTTGAACACAACCTCGCCCGCTACAGGAGCGTCATATCCAAAAGATTTGCCATGGAACTTGGTTCCATCGCTCAAAACTAAGGTTACTTTTTTCATATCTGACATTTGATTCTTTTATTTCATACTTATAAGAGCAAATGAATTCTTCACTCTTCGTTCTTCTCTATTCACTTATTTATGATAAACGTTTTCGATGTAGTTTACAAACGACTGGTTGCAGAGCTTCGTGCCGCCTGGGGTTGGATAATGACCGGTGAAATACCAGTCGCCTTTGTGGTTTGGAATCGCCTCGCGCAAGCCCTCAATGCTCTGGAATACAAGCTGGATAGGAGTGGTCATGCCCTCTGGGCGAAGCATCTCAACAATCTTCTCGTTGATTTCCTCGGTGCTGAATGGCTTGTAGATGGAGCGTACCGGATTGATCTGCTCCTCCTTTGGCTTTGCCAATTCTGCCTTGCAAGCCTCATAGGTCTGCTCGATAAGTTCTTCCATCTTGCGCTCTTTCAAAAGCTGGATGGCAGCACGGAACACGCAGAACTCTTCCAGTCTTGCCATATCGATGCCGTAGTAATCCGGATATCGGATCTGAGGGGCACTGGAAACCACTACAATCTTCTTAGGATGCAGACGGTCGAGGATGCGGAGAATACTCTCCTTCAGGGTTGTACCGCGCACGATACTATCATCGATAATGACAAGATTATCCACATTCGGCTCGATGCTTCCGTAGGTTACATCATACACATGGCTCGCCAGGTCGTTACGACTGTTGCCCTCAGTGATGAAGGTACGGAGTTTGATATCCTTCCATGCTATCTTTTCTGAGCGGACGAAGTCGCCGAGGATTTCGTATAATTCTTCTTTTGATGGAACATGGTCGAGGTTGGCAATCTGCTCAATCTTGGTCTCATTAAGATACTTCTTGAAACCGCTCAACATGCCATAGTAAGCCACCTCGGCAGTGTTCGGGATATAGCTGAACACGGTGTGGTCTACATCATAATCCACAGCCTTCAGGATAGGCTGGGTCAACTGCTCGCCCAACTGCTTACGCTCCTTATAGATATCCTTGTCGGAACCACGACTGAAGTAGATGCGCTCGAATGAGCAGGCTGAATCGCCCTTCTGCTCCATGATGCGCTCGATGCTGCACTCTCCGTTCTTCTTCACGAGAAGCGCCGTGCCCGGCATCAGTTCCTGCACTTCCTCTGCCTCCAGGTCGAAGGTGGTCTGGAGTACAGGGCGCTCGCTGGCTACTACCACGATTTCATCGTTCTTGTAATAGAACGCAGGACGGATGCCCCAAGGGTCGCGCATAGAGAACATCTCGCCCGAACCGGTGATACCGCAAACCACATAACCGCCATCAAAGTTCTTCATCGTGGTCTTGAGTACATTGCTCATCTTCACGTGGTCTTCTATATAGTTGGTAATATCGGTATTCTGCATCTCCATCGCCTTTGCAGCTACGAAGTTACGCTCCACCTCTCTGTCCAGACGGTGGCCCATCAGTTCAAGCATGATGTAGGTGTCGCTGTAGATGCGAGGACTCTGGCCCTGCTTGGTAAGTTCCTCGAAGATTTCATCTACGTTGGTCATGTTGAAGTTACCACAAAGGCAGAGGTTCTTCGCCTTCCAGTTGTTACGTCGCAGGAATGGGTGCACATACTGGATGCCACTCTTTCCGGTGGTACTGTAGCGCAGGTGTCCCATATAAAGTTCGCCTGCAAAAGGCAGTTCCTCTTTAGCGAACTTTGCATCAGCAAGCTGCTCGGGAGTCAGGCTCTTGAAGTTGGCATTCGCCTTGCCGAAGATTTCGGTCACGGCATTCTTGCCCTCTGCACGCTCACGGAACATATACTCATGACCAGGCTTACCGCCCAGTTTGACACAAGCCATACCAGCACCTTCCTGGCCACGGTTGTGCTGCTTCTCCATCATCAGATAGAGTTTGTTGAGTGCGTACATCCAAGTACCATACTTCTGCTGGTAATACTCCAGTGGCTTGAGCAATCTGATCATTGCTACACCACACTCATGTTTCAATGGTTCCATCTCTCTATTATCCTTATCTTATTTAGTTAAATTTGAATATACTTATCCGAGGGATCCCCCTCCAAAAAAAGGGAAACGTCAAGAAATGACGAATCCCTTTATATATTATTCTACAGTAACTGACTTGGCCAAGTTTCTAGGTTGGTCAACGTCCTTGCCCTTACATACAGCTACATGGTAAGCCAAGAGCTGCAAAGGAATGGTAGCCAATAATGGCTCCAGGCACTCCAAGGTCTCAGGGAGTTCAATCACTTCATCGGCAATCTTGGAAATGGTTTCATCGCCATTGCTGACAATAGCAATAACACGACCCTGACGGGCTTTGATCTCCTGAATATTAGACAAGACCTTCTCGTACATGAAGTTGTGGGTAGCAATAACTACCACTGGCATATCGCTGTCAATCAATGCGATAGGACCATGCTTCATCTCCGCTGCAGGATAACCCTCAGCGTGGATGTAGCTAATCTCCTTCAACTTCAATGCACCCTCAAGGGCCACAGGATACTGGAATCCACGGCCCAGATAGATGAAATTGCGAGCGTATGTAAACGTACGGCTCAAGTCAGCTATCTTATTGTTGAGCTTCAACACTTCCTTCATCTTGGCAGGAATGTTCCAAAGCTGTTCTGTAATCTTCTGATATTCATTTTCGCTGATGGTTCCCCTCTCCTTACCGATGGCAAGTGCCAGGAGGATAAGGACGGTAACCTGACCAGTGAAAGCCTTGGTAGAGGCAACACCAATCTCCGGACCTACGTGAATATAGGTACCTGTATCTGTCTCTCGTGCGATGGAAGAACCGATGGAGTTACAGATACCATAGATAAACGCACCGCTCTCCTTGGCAAGCTTGATGGCAGCCAGGGTATCAGCGGTTTCACCACTTTGGGAAATGGCGATGACTACATCATCCTTCGTTACCACAGGATTACGGTAACGGAATTCAGATGCATATTCCACTTCCACAGGGATGCGGCAATAGTTCTCTATCATCTGCTTGCCGATAAGTCCGGCATGCCATGATGTACCACAAGCCACGATGATGATTCGCTTGGCATTGAGAAGCTGCTGGCGATGGTCGGTAATAGAGCTGAGCACGACACCCATCTCAGTCTCCTTCTTGCTGGTTGTATCGTCGCCATCAGTCATTACGCGAGTTTCCACTGTGCGGCTAACTACACGGCCACGCATACAGTTACGAAGGCACTCTGGCTGCTCAAAAATTTCCTTCAACATAAAGTGAGGGAAACCGCCCTTCTCTATCTGACCGAGATCAATGTCTACGGTCTGTACTTCAGGGTTGAGTTTAACGTTCTGGATGTTCACCACCTGCAATTCCTCACCGAGGCGCATCACAGCGATGTTACCATCCTCCAGATAAACCACCTTATCTGTATATTCAATGATAGGACTGGCATCAGAACCGAGATAAAACTCACCATCCTTTCCGATACCTACAACCAACGGACTCTGCTTACGGGCAGCAATGATCTGATTAGGGTTACGCTTATCAAGAATAGCGATAGCGTAGGCTCCGATTACCTGACGGAGAGCCACCTGAACGGCAGTCAGCAAGTCGAGATTTTTCTTTATCTGAATATATTCAATCAGCTGAACGAGAACCTCAGTATCAGTCTCGCTCTTAAACTCTACTCCCTTAGCAATGAGATTCTTCTTGATATCGGCATAGTTTTCTATGATTCCATTATGAATCATGGCAAGGTTCTTGCTAGAGGAATAATGCGGGTGAGCATTTACAGCTGAAGGCTCTCCATGGGTAGCCCAACGAGTATGAGCAATACCCACATGTCCCGAAATATCCTTATCAGAGCAGAACGCTTCAAGATCTGCCACCTTACCCTTTGCCTTGTAAACGTTCAAAGCACCATCATTACTGATAAGAGCCACGCCTGCACTATCGTATCCACGATATTCCAAACGCTTTAAACCTTTGATAAGAGCAGGATAAGCCTCACCCTTACCTAAATATCCTACAATGCCACACATATATATATTATTATTTTTGTAGTATCCTAATTGTACTCCCTTCTATTACCTGCTATCGCAAGATATTGACAATCAATGATGCAATAGAAATCAATGTACCAACGGCAGAGAACCACAATGTAGTAGATGAACCGATAGATGAGTTTTGAGCTTTCACCTTATTTGGTTCTACATAGATAATATCATTCTGCTGCAGATAATAGAATGGTGAATTAATAATATTTGCATCATTCAAGTTCATACGATAAGTATGCTTCTCTCCTGCTGCATCCTGACGAATCAATAATACATTGTCACGCTTACCATAGATAGTTAAGTCGCCACACTGTGCCAAAGCTTCAAGAATACTCATCTTCTCCTGTGGAGCATAAATAATTCCTGGCTTTTCTACTTCACCTAATACAGATACATGGTAACTGCCCATGCGAACCGTAACAATAGGATTTTCTTTTTCTGCCAGATAAGGCTTCACCTTATTCTTGATGAGATCTTCAGCCTGCTTCTTGGTCAAACCACCGACATGCAAGGTTCCAACAACAGGAAACTCAATATTACCATCATTATCAACCAGATATCCTTGCAGGGAACCACTACCATAACTCAGCTGTCCGCCTGTACCCAATGTTTGAGAGACAGAGAGGTTGAAAGGCATGGCAGCCTTTGGATCTGTTGTAATTACTGTAATTGTAAGTTCGTCCTTAGGCATAATCTTGGCTTCATAAAGCATTCTTGAAGCAGCCAAGCTGATAGAATCTGCATTTTGGAAATAAGCTACATTCTTAGTACTTCCACAACTGCCAAGTACTAAGAGCATAGTCAAAGCGACTAAAACTGAACTAACGAGTTTTTTCATTTTCTAAAATTTTCGTTTTAAAATATTGGTGCAAAATTACGGTATTTTTTTGAATACTGCAAATTTTTGCACCAATAATTCTATTTACGTCTATTTTTTTTTGAAATAATAGCCTTTTTTACTTATCTTCGATGCCATTTGATGGCAAATTAAAGCTATAACTGTTATCGAAAATCTTCTTCACTTTATTAATCTCAACGAAGGTTGTGCCTCCACCCTCTCCAAAGCTACCGCTCAGATAAGCAATCTTATCCTCCTCACCTAAGTAGCCTTTCTGGCGAAGCATACGTACCGCTGCGGTAAACATAGCCTTGGTAGAAACCTGATCCTTCTGATGAATTGGAATAATACCATAGCTCAGATTCAACCAGCGCTGGAGTTTCTCCTTATAGCAGATTGCCAATACCGGATTTGGACCACGGAAGGCTGCCAGGTCGCGTGCAGTCTGACCGGTTTCACCATCAGTGATGATACCGGCAACACCCAACTTCTTAGTAGCCTCAATGGCAGCATGAGCCAGGAAGAGTTTCTGGTCAATCTTACCATCTTCCATTGGATCAATATCATTCAGTGGAGACTTGTCCTTCTCTGCCTGCTCAGCAATACGGGCCATGGTCTGCACTGCTTCTACAGGATACTTTCCGCTTGCTGTTTCACCAGAAAGCATCAGCGCATCGGTGCGATAGAAGATAGCATTGGCAATATCAGTTACCTCAGCACGAGTAGGACGTGGATTCTTAATCATGGTATGCAACATCTGTGTTGCTACGATTACCGGTTTCTGCGCCTTCACACACTTAGAGATGATGCGGCGCTGGATGCCTGGAATTCTCTCGATTGGCACCTCGATACCCAGGTCACCACGGGCAACCATGATACCATAGCAGGCATCAATAATCTCGTCAATATTATCAACACCTTCCTGATTTTCTATCTTTGAGATAATCTTGATATCACTGTTGTGAGCATCCAGAATGTCCTGAACTGCCTTCACATCGGCTGCATTGCGCACAAAAGAGTGAGCGATGAAATCAATATCCAACTCGATAGCGAGTTCAATATTTCGGCGGTCTTTCTCTGTCAGTGCAGGCAGGTCGATATGCTCTCCCGGCACATTCACGCTCTTGTGAGCCCCGAGCACTCCCTCGTTCTGAACCTCGGCAACCAGCATAGGCCCCTGGTTGTCGATAATCTTCATATCGAGTTCACCATCATCGAAGAGCAAATCATCACCTACCTTAACATCGGCTGCAATGTCAGGATAGCTCACATTCACAATATCATGAGAAGACTCCATTTCCGGACGTCCAAAGATTTTCACTACATCACCAACATTGTAGTGGATAGGTTCCTTCACACCTGTAGTTCGCACCTCAGGACCTTTGGTATCAATCATAATACCAATATGTGGAGACACGGCTCTTACATTCTTTACGATGGTGCGTATACCCTCTTCTGTGGCATGAGCAGTATTCATACGAACAACGTTCATACCGGCGAAAAACAGTTTTCGGATAAAATCCTGATCACATCTACGATCACTGATGGAAGCGACAATCTTTGTTTGTTTCATATTTGTAATTAACCTTATTGAAATTTCAATGTTTGCGGTATTTCTACCATATTTCTAAAATTGCGTGCAAAGATACAAAGAATTTCTGAAATAAAAAACATCTGAAATACAAAATATATATAAAATATTAAGTTACTTTCAAATTGAAAGCGCATAAAACAGAAAATCTAGCCAATGGGACACTTCTCGTTCCCATTGACTAGATAACAAATCTATTAATCCCGTTGAAAAACAGGATTCTTAATGATCAATTCTAAATTAGATATCCAAGTCTGGCGCCTTCTCAGCTCCTGCTGCTGCCTCAAACTTAGGCATCACATTGAAATTGAAGAGGCCGGCGATAAGGGCACTTGGCATTTTTCTAACCGTCTGGTTATAGTTCTGAACGGCTTCATTATACTTGCGGCGTGCCTCGCTGATACGGTTTTCCGTACCCTCTTCCTGAACCTGAAGAGCCTTGAAGTTCTCGCTGGCTTTCAACTCAGGATATTTCTCGGCTACTACCATCAGTTTGGAGAATGCATTCGCCAACTCACCCTGTGCTGCAGCATATTTCTTCAGGCTAGCCTCAGTAAGATTGTTGGCATCCAGCTTTACCTGACCAACAGCAGCACGAGCCTTGGTTACCTCGGCGAAGGTTTCTTTCTCATGCTTGGCATAAGCCTTTACGATCTTAGCCAACTGTGGCATCATATCAGCACGACGCTGATACTGAGTCTGAACATTAGCCAACTCTGTGGTAGCCAACTCCTGTTTCTCTACCAATCCGTTATAACCACTGAACATCCATAGTACCAGCACAACTACGATGCCCAGAATAATCCAACTTTTCTTTATACCTCTCTTTGCCGGTTGCATGTTTGAATTCATTGTCTGTTCCATTGTCATTATTATTAATTAATTATTTACTATAAACTATTAACTATAAACTATTAACTATAATCAGTCATCACCATCCTCCGCCAGAGCCACCTCCGCTAAAGGTACCTCCGCCAAAAGAACCGCCCGAGAAACCGCCGCCGGAAGAACCGCCACCTCCCATAAAGAAAGGAGGTATCCAGTCATCGTCATTGTTTCTCCTACGAGACTGGTTTCTCTGATTGCTCTTCGGTCTTGGCTTCACAATACCGAGCATCTCCAGAATATACCTGATAAACAGATAGATAGGAATACCGAAGAAGATAAGGAACAGGATAATGACCAGGAACCAGTCCTCTTCGTCATTAACAGAACCTTCATCAACATCCGCAATTCCCGTCCGTCCACTTTTCACCTTATTATATATAGCACGGCTCACAGATGCTACCGCCTCGCCCGGATTGCCTTCACGCATATACTTCACGATGCAAGCCCGGGCAATATCATCGCAGTCCACATCGGTCAACTCCCCCTCCAGTCCACTTCCTGGAGCAATAAAGTACTTATGGTCCTCCACCGCGATGACGATAACCAGTCCTCTCCGGCTCTTCTTGTAACCGATACCATATTGGTTGCCCACATCCTGCGCCATCCGGAAGGCATCCTGGTTGTCAACCTTTCCCACAATGATGAGCACATTCTGTACGCCACACTCCAACTTCAGTTTCTGAAGATAGAAATTGGCAGAATCCTTCTGAGCCTTATCAACATATCCATCCGGGTCGGAAACATATTGCGTAGAATCCCTGAGGAAAGGAATCGGTACATTTTTCGCCGTCCAGACCTCCCCAGCCATCAACGCCAATGCATGAAAGGCAACCATCATCAAAGCAAAAAAATATCTCTTAAATCTCATAATTTCTCTATTTTGGTGCAAAAATACGCAATAAAAACCTTATATGCAAATACTTAGAGCATTATTTTTGCAAAAAAAGCCTTAAGTATTTTGTTATATCATAAAAAACTTGTATCTTTGCACACCGAAATAAAGATTAACAAGTAAAATTAGTAAAAAATAAAGAAATGACCAAAGCAGATATCATTAATGAGGTAGCTATCGCTACTGGTATGCCTAAGAAAGAAGTAGGTACTGTAGTAGAGGCTTTTATGGAAGAGGTTAAGAAGTGCCTCATCGAAAAGAAGGACAATGTATACTTGCGTGGTTTCGGCAGCTTCAACATCAAGCATCGTGCTGCTAAGACTGCCCGTAACATCTCTAAGAATACAACCATCACCATTCCAGCTCACGACTTACCAAGCTTCAAGCCATCAAAGAGCTTCATCGAGGAGATGCAGAACGCTCAGTAATACTGCTGGACAGGAAGAGAGAAATATCATTTTTTATAATAACAATATTTTAAAATTTTAAAATCATGCCAAACGGAAAGAAAAAGAAGGGCCACAAGATGGCTACTCACAAGCGTAAAAAAAGATTACGTAAGAACAGACATAAGAGCAAGTAAGCTAGCATTGTAGCTAGTCTACTATAGCTCTCGGTCAGTTCGTGACTGAGGGGGTGTGTCAGTTCTGATATGGAATGACATACCCTTTTTTTGTATTAATTTAAAGTTAAAAGATTATTGAAGATATGACAAGCGAAGTTGTAATTGATGTCCAACAGAAAGACATCTCTATCGCACTCATGGAGGACAAGCAGCTGGTGGAATACCAGAACGAACCTCGTGAGGCATCGTTCTCTGTGGGCAACATCTACATCGCAAAGGTAAAAAAACTGATGCCGGGTCTTAACGCCTGCTTCGTGGATGTAGGTTATGAACGCGACGCCTTTCTTCATTATCTTGACCTAGGAAGTCATTTTAATTCCTACCAGAAGTACCTTAAACAAGTACAGAGCGACAGAAAGAAACTTTTCCCATTCTCTAAAGCCAGCAAAATGCCTGAATTGGAAAAGGACGGCAGCATACAGAATGTACTCAAAGCAGGACAGGAAGTGCTGGTACAAATCGTAAAGGAACCAATCTCTACCAAGGGACCTCGACTCACAGGCGAAATCTCATTCGCGGGCCGATACCTGGTACTCATGCCATTCGGTGATAAAGTTTCTGTCTCGTCGAAAATTAAAAGCGGTGAAGAACGCTCCCGACTCAAACAACTCATTCACAGCATCAAACCAAAGAATTGCGGCGTTATCGTCCGCACTGTGGCTGAGGGTAAGAAGGTCGCTGAGCTCGATGCTGAGCTGAAAGTCCTGGTGAAGCGATGGGAGGATGCTATCGCCAAGGTACAGAAGACCCAGCAGCGCCCGCAACTTGCATTCGAGGAGACCGGAAGAGCCGTTGCTCTCTTGCGTGACTTGTTTAACCCATCTTACGAGAACATCTACGTGAACAACGAAGATGTAATGAACGAGGTGAAGAACTATGTTTCTCTAATAGCCCCTGAAAAGGCGGGCATAGTTAAGCTCTACACCGGTAAGGTGCCTATCTTCGACAATTTCAGCATTACCAAGCAGATTAAAGCTGGCTTTGGTCGTGTTGTTAACTACAAGCATGGTGCTTATCTCATCATCGAGCACACCGAGGCCTTGCACGTTGTCGATGTAAACAGTGGTAACAGAACTCGTGAGAAAGGTCAGGAAGCAAATGCACTGGATGTTAACCTCGGCGCTGCTGATGAGTTGGCTAGACAATTGCGCCTCCGAGATATGGGAGGTATCATTGTTGTCGACTTCATCGACATGAATCTTGCCGAAGACCGACAGTTGCTCTATGAGCGCATGTGTAAGAACATGCAGAAGGACCGTGCCAAGCACAACATCCTGCCATTGAGCAAGTTCGGACTGATGCAGATTACACGCCAGCGTGTACGTCCGGCTATGGATGTGAATGTAGATGAAACCTGCCCTACCTGTTTCGGTACGGGCAAGATCAAGTCTAGCATCCTCTTCACCGACCAGTTGGAAAGAAAAATCGACCGCCTAGTCAACAAGATCGGCGTCAAGAAATTCACTTTGTATGTGAATCCTTACGTGGCTGCCTTCATCAACAAGGGCTTCATTTCCCTGAAGCGCAGATGGCAGTTTAAGTATGGTTTCGGCTTCAATGTGATTCCTTCACAGAAACTGGCATTCCTCCAGTACGAATTCTACGACAAGGACAACCAGTATCTGGACATGCAGGAAGAACAGGAAACAAAGTAAGTTTTTAATTATCAGAAAAAAGCTCCATTCGCATCTGATTGCGAATGGAGCTTTTTTATTTTGTTATTCTACACCTTATTATATATATAGGGCATTTTAGTACTCTATCTCATTATTCACCATCTTCTCTGTATCCCAAGGTGCAGGAGCACCGCCGAGATAACGATGGAACCAGTCGAGGTGCGCGTTGTAATAGAGCGGCATCGACTTCAGGTTGCTTGGCCAGTGACCATCATACTTCAAGACTATCAGTCGAGAAGGAATGTTCAGGGTCTGCAAAGCTGTGAAATACTGCAAACTCTGGGTATACGGTACACGATAGTCTAGCTCGCCCGTCATCACGAGGGTTGGTGTTGAGAAGTTCTTGATGTATGAGGATGGCGACCACTTCTCGTAGAGATCGGAATTATAAGGTTGTCCCTCTAACTCAAAGTTAGGAAACCATACTTCCTCAGTACTGCCCCACATAGAGCGCAAGTCATATACGCCCATCATGGAAGCCAGACACTTGAATCGCTTGGTATGTCCCTGCAGCCAGTTCATCATGTAACCGCCATACGACCATCCCATCGCTCCCATCCTGGTAGAATCAACATATTCCAGGGTTGCCAATTTATCGGTAACCTTCATTACATCCTCAAATACCTTTCCGCCCCAGTCGCCGGAAATGGCACGGGTGAAAGCCTGACCATATCCCGTAGAGCCATGAGGGTTAGGATAAGCCACCACATAACCGGCAGCAGGATAAACCTGCCAGTCGCCACGGAAGGAATTCATCCACTGCATCTGTGGTCCGCCATGCACATTGATGATAAGCGGATATTTCTTGCTGGCATCAAAGTTGTGTGGCTTCACGATGAATACCTGTACCTTGTCGCCACCAGCGCCATCTACCCAGATACTCTCAGATGGACGGATATCCACCTCATCCTCCAACTGCTGGTTGAGGAAGGTAATCTGCTGTTCCTTGCCGCTTGCTACAGGAGTTCCATTCCACTTCTTCATCTGCTGGCGATAGAGAGCCGATGGCTTGCCTGTCGTGCTATAGGTATAATATACCATACCCTTATTGTCGAAATCAAACTCCGAGATGGCCTTGCCCGTCAATACCGGCGAGATGGTTTTTCTGGCTATATCGAGCTTGTAGAGCGGCTCAGCGCCCTGTACCTGACCGAGGAAGAAGATACTCTTGCTGTCGGGAGCCCATTTGTAATCATCTACCCAGTTGTCAAACTTCTCTGTTAGGACGGTAGACTTCTTTGCAGCCCGGTCGTAGATAGCAAGACGGAAGCGATCAGACTCATAACCAGGCACTTGCTGCAAGCGGTAAGCGATATACTTGCCGTCAGGCGAATAGGCTGGAGTACCATCCCAAGCCTTGTTCTCCTTCGTGATGCAGACCGGTTCTCCCCCATTCACAGATACCGTCCACAGGTCGGCATTGGTGCTAGCCTCCTGATGCTCATCATGATTGGATACGAAACAGATCTCCTTGCTGTCAGGAGAGAATTGATAGGTGATTCCACCCCCAACCACGAATATCAGCGAATAATTGCCCGGAGTCAGATCCTTGTAAGTCTTCGTCTGTGTATCGAAAAGGATAAGGTGATTGCATCTGCCATCATTATAGCTCGTCCAATGACGGTAGAGCAACTTGTCGGCGATATGCGCCTGTACAGGTCCCTGCTCCTTTTTCTCCATCCGGGCCTTGTTAGCCTTGGCATCAGCTCCCAGGTCGGGATATACTTCTGCGGTAAAGGCAATGTATCGCTCATCCGGAGAGATGACAGGGCTACCGATACCCAACTCATAATCAGTTACCTGTTCCGTCTCGCAGGTAGTCAGATCCATGCGAAAGATTTGAGCCGTCCCTTTCTCATAATTAGTAAAGAAGATACTCTTTCCATCCTTGCTCCACACGGCAGAACTGCTCTTTCCATCCTCGGTAAGAGCCTTGGCGTGAGAGCCATCCGCATTCATGATGTAGATGTCGGAGCCAGACTTCTGGTTCTTCAGGTCAGAAGAACTGGCGGTATAGCAAACCGTCTTACCATCAGGCGAAAGGCTCACCGAAGATACACCCTTCACCCTGTACAAATCCTCGATGGTAAACGCCCTTTTCTGAGCGTTTGCCGAAAGCAGCGCCATCACGAGTGCTGCCGAAAACATCAATCTCTTGTTCATATAACCTATAAATATTTATATTTCAGATGCAAAAGTAACAATTATTTTTGGATTTTCTGCAACCTTTTCACTACTTTTATCGTCTAAGCTATAAATAACATTGATAATAACATAAAAAAGAAAGGAAAAGATTATGATTTTAAGTACAACTCCAACCATAGAAGGCCACCCTATCCGTGAATACCGTGGCGTAGTGACCGGCGAAACCATCATCGGTACCAACTTTGTAAAGGATTTCTTTGCCAGTGTCCGTGATGTAATCGGCGGCAGAAGCGGTTCTTACGAAAGCACCCTCCGCGAGGCTAAGGATACAGCCCTCAGAGAGATGGCCGACCGTGCCGCATCCCTGGGCTGCAACGCCATCGTGGGCATCGACCTGGATTACGAAACCGTAGGAAAAAGCGGCTCCATGCTGATGGTAACATGCAGCGGAACGGCAGTGATTATCTAAGTTCTGCGACTGTACAAAAGAACAAAACATGCTTGAAATGGGGCGGTAACTGCCTTTAAAAACGAGTTACCGCCCCTGTTCAGATATATTTTTATCTATATAGTGTGGTGACATACACCTGATTTAAGGTCACCAACTTTCTTCTATTTCATTTATTCTATCACCCAATCCTCTATACTTCGCTGGTTTTCCGAGAAGTTAATACCCACTTTCACAACCTTTCGCCCATCATCGGCAAAAGCCTTGGCATAGTTCTTATCGCTGATTTGCGCCATGGCGATGTCGGCAGACTTCTTATATTTCAACTCAAAGATAAAGATACTCTTATCCGTCTTGAGCACAAGGTCTATTCTTCCATCCGAAGTGGTATGCTCCACCTTCACATCTTCGCCAAGCATGGTGAAGATGGTGAATATCACGGCTTGATAGTGACGCTCATTATTGTTGATAATCGTATATGGGAACTTATCATAGAATGCCTTCAAATGAGGCATAAAGGCTTCCATGTCATCATTGATGAGCACATTCTTGGAATAAGCATACACGATGGCATCATATCTGTTCATGTCTTGCGCAGAATAATACCTGACGAGACTTTCCGAGAAACCTTGTCTTACTTCTTGATTTGGGAAACAGAGATGATACAACTTGCCTTTCTTCTCATATCCTTTAATGGTAAGGTAGCCACTTTGGAAAAGGACAGGAATAGGATCAGCAAGCCTTTCCGTAGGTGTATCAAAACGTGATGCCTGTATCCACAGATCGTCCAGATTGAGCATATCCAAATTCTTCTGCTGCATCAGTTCTATCAGAAACGTAGGTGTACCAGATGTAAACCAATAGCTATTAAACTCCTTATCGTCCAAAGCATTGATAATGCTGTAAGGATTGAAGACATCCTCGCTATTGATACTGAAGTGGTAGCCATCATAATGCTGCTTGAGTTGCCCTAAGGTCTCCTCATAAGTGAGTCCATTATGCTCAGCCATCTCCTCGATTCCCTCACGGAAATACTGAGTCAATTCACTCTTGGTAATACCACAACAGCTACTGTATTCATCCTTCAACGTGAGAATCTTGAGATTGTTCAATTCACTAAAGATGCTGAGCTGACTAAACTTGGAGATGCCTGTGATGAATACAAAGCGAATATTTCCCTCTTGCTGCTTCAATGGACTGAAGAAATCTCGCATGATGTTGCGGATAGTCTTCTGTAAGTCCTCGTCACTGACAGAATCATGCATCGGGGCATCATATTCGTCGATGAGAACGACAACTTGTTTACCGGTTTGAGCAGCTGCTGCAAGCAAAATGTTCTTAAGACGACCTCCAAAAGACTTCTCATCTATTGGATTAACTTTTAAACCATATTTTTTCTCTTCTACTTCTAGTATTCCGTTTAGAATTGAATATGTATTCTCCAAACTATAATATTTACCGCAGCTCAGATCCAAGTGGATGACAGGATATGCCGTCCACTCCTTCTCCATCTGTTCGATGGCAAGTCCCTTAAACAGTTCTTTCTTACCCTCGAAATAAGCCTGGAGGGTAGATACAAACAAGGATTTTCCGAATCGACGTGGGCGACTCAGAAAATGAAATTTGGCATAATGAGCCAACTGATAGACGATAGCCGTCTTGTCAGCATAGAAGTAATTCCCCTTCACGATTTCGGAGAACGTTTGTATTCCCAAAGGATATCTCTTTGAAGCCATAATCTTACTCTTAATAATTAATGTACAAAGATACAGATAATATTTCAGAAAACAAGCGTTTTTCTGATTATTAACAATATATCACTGCAAAAATAGAACCGCAATTCAACAAAACATGCTTGAAACGGGGCGGTAACGGCCTTAAAAAACGACCCGCACATTTGAGCATCGTTGAGAGGCTTGGCGGATTCTGTTGCTGCAAAGATACGAGTAATTATTGATTATACAAACTTTTGAGCAAGAAAATTCACGCAAAAGTAGATTCCTTTGATATATTTGTATTTAATAGTGTTAAATCAGACCATAAAAACACATTTTGTCTATAAAAAAAGAAAGAATATGAGATAAAAATGTTACCTTTGTAACGTCTATACCCATACCGAAAGCCTCGAGGGGCAGAGGTTGGGCAGACATATACATAATAAAAGGCGTATCTGACGCTTTGGTTTTGACGATTCGTGAACTTCGCAAACTCATTTGTCAGTCAAGAACAAAGCAACAAGGAACGTCTCATGGGTGTATTGTATACAGCCCTCATTGGCTTCGATTGCATTTCGCATTCGTTGCAAAAAGGGTATTTATATATTTACACATACGTGGGGCTTTCGGCGTTGCTCGTTTCGGACTGACAGGGCAATGCGAAGGCCTACGAATCGTGGAACGAGTGACAGACTGGCTCCACGTTTTTTATTTTGTATATCCACCAATAAAAAAATAACCCTGCTGTGGTAGCCAGGCAGCCATCTTAATAATAATACAAGATGAAAAGATTTTTATTCGTTACCGCAGCATTGCTCGCAATGTCGGTATCTTTCTGTTTCGGTCAGTCCAAAGAGGACATTAAGGCTAGTATGGACCGTTGTGCAAAATTGGAGAAACTTTGCTCTAAACAGCCAAAGCAAACAGGAATTGCAGATGTTGACTCCTATGTACAGGGAGTTTACAATGCAGCCATCAGTTCCGCAGCATCATCAGCTTTACTTCAAGACCTTTATTATCGTCAGATTGGCGAAACAAAGGATGGTGTTACAGACGTAACCATCAAGAAGCCTACCGTAGAGGAACTTGTCGCATTAGGCACAACTCTAACTGCAGAAGGTGTTTCTATCGCTGAGGCGGGGAAAGGTGCAGAAGCTGCAACCAAGGCATCTTCTACTAACAAAAATCCAATGAAAGTAGCTAAGATAGCATCAGCTCTCGCCTTTACAAAAGATGCTTACCCAGTCTTGCTTGAAGAATCAAAGGCAAAGGTCGCTGCCATCAAGCAGATGATTGAAACAGCAAAAACTGCAAAGAATCTGTAATGGGAAATTTTCGTATTTTATATGCGGTCATACTTGCGTGTATCCTTTGTGGGTACACGCAAGTTTCCTTAGCAGCCGATGACCGCCCTGTCATAGGCGTAACTCAGTTTACCTGCGATGAAGAGAGTCCGTACACAGGACTTATAACAGAGAAAGTTGTGGAAATGTTGACTAACACTCACCGTTTTGTTGTTGTTGACAGAACAAGTCGCGATAAAGTAATGGATGAGCTTGAACTACAGAAGAGCGAGGCTTTTCTCGACAGCCATAATCTTGCAGAACAAGGTGCGGCTGTTGCTGCCGAGCAATTGGTAACAGGTCATATTGTCAAGATTCCAGTTTATCGCATGAAGAACGGTGATGGAAGCACACGTGGCTATAAAGCGAGTGTAGCATTTCAGTTGAAAGTTGTTGACGTAGAGACAGGCGTAAGCAATGAGGCGCAGAGTTTTGATGGAAAATGCAGTAAGGAAATGCTGTCGCCAGAGAGTGCCGTTACTGTAGCCATGCAAAGCTTACAGTCCGATATCTACGAATATTTCCGTATCAATTTTCCTGTCAAAGGAAAAGTCTTGAAGACGATAGGTAAAAGCACGATACTTCTCAATGTTGGCAAGGAAGCCGGAATCAAGGTCGGCGATATGTTTACGATAGAATCAGTAGAGATGCTTGAGGGCAAACCGTATCCGTCAGAACTCGGGAAGGCCAAGGTGACAAAACTATCAGGAGAGTCATTCGCCGAATGCAGCGTGTCAAGCAAAATCATTACTGCTATTGAAAATAGTAAAGCTTCTCACAATTTAATTCGTTGTAACCTAATTATCAAGAAATGAGTATGAAAAAAATTGTAACAATACTATTGGGGCTGTGTGCTTTCTGCTGCACATGGGCACAAAGCATAGAGTCTCAAGTTACTCCTTTACCTACGGCACGACCAAAGATTATGGTCATACCATATACAACGCAAGGTGAAGACATACGTACCGTTTTGGAGAATGACGTGAATAAGCGTATTGCCTTGACCAAGATAAAGGAAGCATTCGACCAAAGGGGGTATACAACAGTTGATTTTTTTGCCAAGTTAAAAGCCTTGTCAAAAGCAACCGCATTAGGCAATACCCAACAACAGGATGTCAAGACTATGATTATACAACAGTCTGGTGCAGATGTTTATGTCGAAGCGGAAATAAGCCTGTTGGAATCTCCTTCCGGCAATGCCATGAAAGTAATCCTGTCTGGTTATGAAACATCTACTGCAAATTCGCTTTCCAATGCTGTGTGCGAAAGTGGTAAGTTTTACACCGATGACTATGGTAAACTTACATCAAGAGCTGTTGAGATAGGGATGGACAAATTCTTGAACACCATGCAGGAAAAACTGATGGACATAGCTGAAAACGGACAATCCATAGCGGTAACAGTCGGCATTGACGAGACATCATCTCGCTCTATGTCGCAAGAGGTTGGCGCTGACGGTCTTGCTTTGTCCGATGCATTAGAAATGTGGGTAGAAGAAAATGCTTATAAAGGCAATTACCATATCCAGGGAACAACCGACAAGCAGATGCTCTTCGACGATATTCGCATACCGCTAAAAGACGAGAACGGAAGAACATATAATATCAATAAGTTTGGATTGAAGCTGCTGACATTTTTCAAGAATCTTGGAATCAAGATTGAGAGAACTACAAGCAACAATATGCTGATTGTAACCATTAAATAACAGGAGGGTGGATTATGAGAAAAGTATTGCTTACAATGATAATCTTGCTGACCTCTTATGCAACTATTTTCGCACAAGGAATAGAAATAGCTTTTGCACTTTCTGTTGGTAATTGTCAATTAAGTGATAATACTGCAAAGATGCTAAGGAGCAAGTTCTTGCCAGCCATGACAGAAAGTGGAGTTGAAACAGCCGAAGTAAGTACCATTGCCATAAAGCCAGAGATTAGTTTCGTTAATAAACAAGTTGTTGAAGGCGGTATGAGGAATATACATACAAGCGACATACAATTCAATTTTGTCTGTACCAATCTTGCCACAAGTACAACTTTTGCAAGTTGTGTCGTTACAGTACGTGGAGAAGGATTCTCTGATGATGACGCAATAAAAAATGCCATTTCTAAATTGTCCGCCCAAGACAAACGTCTAACAGACTTTGTGAATAAGGCAAAAGACAAAATCATAGATTACTATCAGCATAATCTTAATTCTGTTATATCACGTGCTCGCACTTTCGCCAATATTCAACAATATGGTGAAGGACTGGCTCTGTTGTTTTCTTGTCCAGCGACAATCTCTGGTTACACAAAAGTCAATAACGAGATAACTACAATTTATCGTCAATACCAAACGCAGGAATGCAATAATGTCATTCAGAAAGCTCGGGCAGAATTCTCTAATGGTAATTTTGATGCGGCAGTCGAATATCTACAACAAATAGATATGACAAGCTCTTGTGCTACTGAAGCCAAACAACTATGCATGCAAATCAAGCAAACTAAAGATACAGAAGCTCGGCGGGCAGTTGAACTCATCGAAAGACAATCACAACGTGAGACTGATCTTGAAAAAACTAGAATAAAAGCGGCACGTGATGTAGCTGTTGCTTATTGTAAAAGAAGAAGTGATGTATATTTTGTTTGGTAACATTATTCGCGTTTTCGATTAGATGTGAGAAACCTATATAAATTCTCTTACGGGTCACTATTCGCACAGTTCTAATTCTTTACACAGTTATCACAACTCGCATAGTTCACACTCGTCTCACTATTCATGTCGTTACTAAGAATAGTGATTCGCAAGATTATTGCGAGTTGTAAAATAATTAGGGAGGGGCGTGTTAGAATGCGCTCCTCCCTTAATATTTTATCTACTCAAGCCTTTCCTCTTCATTGGCTTCACCATCTTCGTTGCCTGTCGCAAACATCGTCTTATCCATTCTATCTTATCTTCATCCTTCTCATGTCCCCAATCCTTAGTATCGCCACTACCACTTAGGCTTTCAGCAAAGTTTGTTGATTCGTTGATATAGCTGATATACAAAAAGTACATTGCACAATGGATGATTTTATTCCCATAATTAATAAAGCTCATGGTAAAGCTATCGTCAAAGAGACGGCTGTTATTCCCAACATATTTACCATAACCAGTTATTATTTAGTATGACGAATTCTCTGTGCCTTCTTCTCATCCTTTCTCATCAGATAAGGAGATGGAGGAAGTTCGGGAAGCACATCATTGATGGCATCAATCTGACCCACCACCTTCAGCAAGAGGAGAAAAGTGGAAAGCGAAAGATTGCCCGCTGTACCATTCTCAAACTTGTGGATGGTGGTCAAGCCAAGCCCAGTAAACTCGGCAACCTCTTTCTGGGTGAGATTGCATCTCATTCTATATTCCTTGAATCTTACTCCCAGTAAACGTACCAACTCAGGAGTAGAATATTCATATAAATCTGCCATAATCTTCTATTAATTTATCTATCATTATAATGATATTTATCCCATATATCAGCCTTTACCTTCAATATACTGATATTTATGGGTACAAAAATAAGAAAAAGAAATGAGACTGGCAAGCTTTCAAGAGATTATTTTCTAACTTACTATCATTTTTCAGGAAAATGATGCGAGGAGTCGCTTACAAATGACGCAGATTCGCCCATCCCTTCATCACTCGCACATAAATGTTTTTTCTTCAAAAAAGTCTCAAAGTATCATTATTTGCAAATATATCACTGATACATAATGAATTACAAAATGATACTTCCAAATATATTTACAAAGAAGTATCATAGAAGTATCATGAATTCCATAGAAGTATCATTAAATCACCATGATGCTTCATAAAAAAACACGAAATTATAGTCAACTAAATATAGAAAAACTGCAATTTGCTTGCTCAAAATAGTGCCCAAAAATTACCCCACGAAATGGGCATCCAGTGCCCGCAGTACGGGCAATGAGTACCCAACACTTGGTCTATCGATACCCGTCACTTGATCCCTTAGTGCCCGTCACACGGGCACTAAGAGACCAACCTATGTGCTTATTCCTAACTTCAGTTGTCTGTGTTTTCCATCTTATTCCTAGTTAATATTGGCATACTTTATAAACTAGAAAGGTAGACACTATCAATTCTATAAAACTGAAATACTAGACATTTCTTAGTTTTTGTGCCTGTATTTCTAGACATAAATCCTCAAAAAAGGCTTTTTTGCAAGCAACTTACCTGAATTTTATGATACTTCTATTGAATTTATGATACTTCTATGATACTTCTTTGTAAAATAAACAGAAAAGTATCATTTTTATAAACCACTATATATCAACCATATATAGCATTTTTAAACACGAATAATGAGACTTTGAGACTTTTTTCGAGAAAAAAACTTTTATGTGTACGAAAGAAAAGGAAAGAAGAAAGCAGTAATTATAAAAGAAAAAAGCAGCAATGGCTACTACTCCATTGCTGCTTATTTTATTTTACTGAACAATCTTGAAGCGGATACGCAAAGAATGCGCATGCTCATCCCAATTGGTACCAAGCAATACGAACTTGCCAATCTGGGCGGTAGAACGAACATGCTTGCCGATACATGGACAAACATCATAATCACCGATACGAACCAGACGCAAGGTCTCGCTCGCATCATCCGGCAGACGGTCTAACTTGACGTTAGCCGGAATGTGGTCACGATCCACAAACTCGTAAGTAACAGGCATATCAAGCTCTATCAGGCGATTCATCTCCGTCTCAATCTCTTTCTCCTCCTGGCGGGTAGGCTTGTGATCGACTACGAAGGTCATCTTACTCTTCTTGCGCTCAATATGTGCATTGCGGCTGCGCTCACAGCCAAACAGGCGAACCATCAACTGATTGAGCAGATGCTCAGCCGTATGAGCAGGAGGGAACTCCTCCTTATGATGCTCATTCAATATGATATCACTTTCCTCCATCTTGACATTGAATTTATAGATTCTTACTCCGTTAGCATCCATTGATATCGGGAATACGCCATCCTTCTTCAACTCAACCTTCTTCTTGCCACCCGAGAACAGTTCTGTTACCAGCACCTCCTCTTCAGCAATATGGAAGAAATCGAAAGCATGACCAGGGATGCAAACCTGCAGCTGGCGCGCCTCCTGAGCAAAGTTAAGTACGATGAGCATAGCTTCATCATCCTTCTTGCGAAGGAAGGCAAAATTGGTACGGGGATCGAAATTCTCAGAACCCGGATTCACATACATCAAATCGAAGGTCTCACCCTCGCGGATGGCTTTTTCTTCATTGGCGAAGCGAAGAAGCTGACGATAAGTGGCTGCCAGATATTTCTGCTCCTGACTCAATGCCGAGTCAGATGAATCCTGATAGGCATGCGCCAGAGTTTCCAGACTCCAATAGTCGAATATCGTGGTACGGCCATCCGTGCCGCTGAATCCTTCTTTATCCATTCCCTTCTCGCCGAATTCCTGACCGCTGTAAAGCATGAAAGGATTCTTCTGGAAGAAGAGACTCATGGCTGCAGCAGGAATCGCCTTCATGGCTGAGCCACAGAAGAAATCGCTGGCGATGCGCTGCTCATCATGATTCTCAAGGAAATAGAGCATGTGATCGCGGATATCATCCACTACCTGCCACTCGTGAGTGATACTGGCTGCCGGACGCTCACCACGAACCACACCACGCAGGCAATCATACATTCCTACTTTGTCATAAAGATAATCGAAGCCAGCCTTCACATAGTTGCGGTACTGGTTAGGATCATAAACCTCACCGATAACTACGATGTGAGGATACTTCGCCTTCAATATTCCGGTAGCGTATGACCAGAAGGCCGTTGGCACCATTTCTGCCATATCACAGCGGAAGCCATCAACACCCTTGCTAGCCCAGAAGAGGAGGATATCTGTCATCTTGCCCCATGTGTTTGGCACTGGTTCATAATGATAGCTTCTGCCCCCTGCATCACAGTAATCTACACCGTAATTGAGTTTCACGGTCTCATACCAGTCGTTACAGCCAGGATGGTTATCAAACCGGTCGTTTCCTGTAGCTCTGGCTGGGCTCTCGGTATAAGGTTCATAAATCTTGGCATCTTTCGCAGAAAAAGCCTTGAACTCTGGTTTGGATTGACGGATTTCATTCAAATCCAAATCGCCCCATGCATAATAGAAATTATTCCTGGTAGAGAAGTGCATGTTCGGATCATCATCTTCTCCCAAATCCCGTACACCTGTTGGTTTGCAAATGGAATGATACTCTCGGGCTACATGGTTCGGAACGAAATCCATGATTACTTTCATACCAGCCTTGTGAGTACGCTCTATCAGCTGCTCCCACTCTTTCATTCTCATACTGACATTCACAGCCAAGTCTGGATCGATATCATAGTAGTCGGTAATAGCATATGGCGAACCTGCTTTTCCCTTCACTACCTCTGCATGCTGAGTAGGAATTCCATAAGAAGAGTAGTTTGTCTGAGTGGCATGACGAATCACACCCGTATACCAAATATGTGTAAATCCCATATCGTGGATGCGAGCCAGAACTTCATCTGAGAAATTATTCAGCTTTCCGCAACCATTTTCTTCGATGGTACCATTTTCCTTACAGGTTGTATTCTGGTTTCCGAAGAGTCGTGGGAGAACCTGGTATATAATAACTTTTTCCTTCATTTAGCGGCTTTACTAAAAAAAATGAAACGTTTTACCTTTCCAACAACGCCTTTGCTGAAAAGATAAAACGTTGAATAGTGTCATTGTTGATTAAGCAATACCATGAGCGGCAACATTCTTGTCGATGCGGCCAATCATGCCCTGCAATGCCTTACCAGGACCACACTCTGTGAAGTCATCAGCACCATCAGCAATCATAGCCTGTACAGATGAAGTCCAACGTACAGAGCTTGTAAGCTGTGCGATGAGGTTCTGCTGAATCTCAGCTGGATCAGTATGAGGCTTACCGTCTACATTCTGGTAAACCGGGCACTTAGGAGCTGAGAATGTAGTCTTCTCGATAGCAGCCTGAAGTTCATCCTTAGCTGGCTGCATCAATGGAGAGTGGAAGGCACCACCAACCTTCAAAGGCAATGCACGCTTAGCACCGGCAGCCTTCAGTTTCTCGCAAGCTGCATTGATAGCATCCACGTTACCAGAGATAACGAGCTGACCAGGGCAGTTGTAGTTAGCAGCAACTACCACGTTGCCTTCTGTGCTTACCTCAGCGCAGACTTCCTCAACCTTCTCATCTGGTAAACCGATGATGGCAGCCATAGTACCAGGGTTAGCCTCGCAAGCCTTCTGCATAGCGTTGGCACGGGCAGCAACGAGTTTCAAACCATCCTCGAAAGCCATAGCACCGGCAGCAACCAATGCAGAGAACTCACCGAGAGAGTGACCTGCAACCATAGCCGGCTTGAACTCCTCACCCAGGCAAAGAGCAGAGATAACAGAATGGAGGAATACAGCAGGCTGGGTAACCTTGGTTTCCTTCAACTGATCGTCGGTTCCGGCGAACATGATATCAGTAATCTTGAAGCCGAGAATCTCGTCAGCCTTATCAAAAAGTTCTTTTGCCAATGCGTTGTTATCGTAGAGATCCTTACCCATACCTACGAACTGAGAACCCTGTCCAGGGAAAACAAATGCTTTCATTTTATCCTATTATTTTTTAAGTTTATAATAAATATTCCTGCAATATACATGAATTCTTTGAATCCGACTGCAAAGGTACAATAAAATTCTGAGAATCAGCAGAGAATATTAAAAAATAAAGTTATATATTCTAAATTACTACAAGAATGGTAAAAACTTTCCATTCTGAATGCGGAACAGGCATAAAAAAAATCCCTAATGCCTTTCGGCAAAAGGGATCTTTATATTAATTTGCTTTACAGTGCGAAAAATATCGTACTTCATACAAATTGATTGAGCTAGGATTATTCAGCTGCTGGAGCCTCTTCCTCAGCTGCAGCCTCAGCAGGTGCCTCAACTGGAGCCTCCTCAGCAGCAGGAGCTGCAACAGGAGCGTTCTCAGCAACAACGTTAACTGGAACCTTAACCTCAACCTCCTTGTGGTAGTGTACAGTAGCCTCGTACTCACCAACCTTCTTAGCATCCTTCATAGTGATGATCTTGCGATCAACCTCGATGCCCTTCTTAGCGAGTTCCTCAGCAACAGTTGCAGCGTTAACTGAGCCATAGAGCTGACCAGTAGCGCTCACCTTAGCAGCAATAGTAAGAACAATGCCCTCGAGAGCCTCGCCCTTCTTAACAGCCTCAGCCTTGATAGCCTCAAGCTTGTGAGCCTGCTGCTTCAAATCCTCAGCCAACTGCTTCTTAGCAGATGGAGATGCGATAACAGCCTTACCTGTAGGGATAAGGAAGTTACGACCATAACCACTCTTTACATTTACGATATCGTTCTTATATCCAAGACCGATAATATCTTGCTTCAAAATAATTTCCATTCTTCTTTATCCTCCTTAAATTACTTCATCAAATCGGTTACGTAAGGAAGCAAAGCGATCTGGCGAGCACGCTTTACAGCCTGTGCTACACGGCGCTGATACTTCAAAGATGTACCTGTGATACGACGTGGAAGGATTTTACCCTGCTCGTTCAAGAACTTCTTCAAGAACTCTGGATCCTTATAGTCGATGTACTTAATACCGCTCTTCTTGAAACGGCAATACTTCTTCTTCTTTGTGTCGATAGAAGGAGCAGTCAAATAACGGATTTCTGATTTCTGATCTGCCATGATTAAGCCTCCTCTTTTTTACCAAGCTTTGCACGACGCTTCTCTGCGTAAGCGGCAGCATACTTGTCAAGTTTAACAGTCATGTAACGAATTACTTTCTCGTCGCGGCGATAAGCTGTTTCGAGCTTAGCGATAACAGTTGGCTCAGCCTTGAACTCAACCAAGCTGTAGAAGCCTGATGTCTTCTTCTCGATGTTGTAAGCCAACTTCTTCAAACCCCAAGCCTCTTTGTTCAGAATCTCAGCACCATTATCGGTGAGTACCTTCTCGAACTTAGCGACCGTTTCCTTCATCTGTTCATCAGACAAAACGGGAGTCAAAATGAAAACGGTTTCGTATTGATTCATACTACTTTAAATGATTAAATATTAATATAAAAATTCTCATGCAAACCGGAAAATGTGTGCGAAAACACAGCCTTTTCACGAATTGCGGTGCAAAATTACGACTTTTTCTTGAATTAACCAAATATTTTTTGTACTTTTGCACAAAATAATTGTTAATAGTATAAAAACAACCTCTAAATTGTAAAGAATATGGCAAAAATGAACAAGAAACTGATTACTCTGCTCCATACCCTACCATCTATGGGCATGGCTTTCATCGTTTTAGGCGTCCTGCTGATGGTTGCCAGTTTTGCGTTTTCTATCAAGGGAAACAGCGCACTCTTCGCAGGTCTTTTTTTCATCCTGGCAGGAATAGCAGGATTTGTATATTCATTAAAAAAAGGATAAGCCGGTCACCGACTTATCCTTTTTATATCTTTGAGAATCTTTTCCCTGTTACTGAAATATTTAATCCTCGTTAGGAACAATGAGTTTGTATCCCTTACCATGGATATTGATGATTTCAATCTGAGGATCGTCCTTCAGGTGCTTGCGGAGTTTGGTGATATAAACATCCATTGAGCGTGCATTGAAGTAATTGTCATCAATCCAGATGGTCTTCAGAGCAAAATCGCGCTGCAGAATTTCATTAGAGTGAGCACAGAGCAAAGCAAGAAGTTCATTCTCCTTGGTGGTAAGTTTGGTCTGCTTGTCACCAATGGTAAGAAGCTGCTTCTGTGTATCGAAGGTAAAGTCACCAATGTGATACATGGTAGACTCCTTGCTCTTCTTGCCACGTACGCGGCGGAGAATTGCCTCTACACGGAATACCAATTCTTCCATAGAGAATGGCTTGGTGATATAATCATCAGCACCAATCTTGAAACCTTCAAGGATATCTTCCTTCAATGTCTTGGCAGTAAGGAAGATGATTGGGAGGTCGGCATTGGTCTGACGAATTTCCTGTGCCAGGGTAAAGCCGTCCTTCTTTGGCATCATCACGTCGAGTACTGCAATATCAAACTTATTCTTATTGAATTCCTTATAACCTACCTCGCCATCAGGGCACAGAACTGTGGTAAATCCCTTTGCCTGCAAATATTCGCGAAGCAACATACCTAAATTTTCATCGTCCTCGCAAAGCAAGATTTTAATTTTCTCTTCCATATCTTTATTCTTTAAAATTATTAATATTCTTTTAATTCTTTATTCTGTTTCTTCAAGCCTTAACTGTGAATCACCGGCAACTTGATGGTAAAGGTTGTACCCTTTCCCAATTCGCTATCTACCTTAATTTCACCATCATGAAGATCTACTATCTTCTTGACATAAGCCAGTCCCAGTCCGAATCCCTTCACATCATGGACATTGCCCGTATGTACGCGGTAGAACTTGTCGAATATCTTCTTCAGATTCTCCTTCTTCATACCCAGACCGGTATCCGTAATCGAGAGATACAGATGTTCTTCATCATTCCAGGTCTTCATCGTAATGTTAAGTGGCTCGTCTGGCTTGCGGTATTTCACAGCATTGTCCATCAGATTGAAGATGACATTCTGGAAATGCACCTCGTCAACATATAGTCCCGAATCGATGGCTTCGATATCGGTGTAGACCTTTCCGCCAGTATGCTCAACGCGGAGCGAGAAGGAATTGGCAATATTCTCAACCATCTCGTTCAGATCGAGTTCTTTCTTCTTGAACACCGCCTTCTTGCGGTCGAACATACTCATCTGCAATACCTTTTCTACCAGGAAGCGCAGGCGCTTCGATTCATCGTTGATCACGTTACCCAGATGTTTCTGCATCTGTTCGCTCTTTGCTACCGAGGTATCATTGAGCATCTGCGCTGCCAGACTGATACTGGCAATCGGCGTCTTCAGTTCGTGGGTCATGTTATTGATGAAATCATTCTTTATTTCAGTATACCTCTTTTGTCTAAAGATGACCACAATGGTAAAGATGAAGGTAATCAGCAGTACCAGCGTGAAGATGACACTAGGAATCATGAAGCGCACACTGGAGAAGATATAGCTGTTCATATCCGGAAAATGTACCCTTACTACACCCATCTTCGACTGTGGGTCGTTGCGGAAGAGCACCTGTGAGTAGCTGTATTCCTCACCCTCGTCCGTATAGTCAGGACAGCGGTAAACCTCTCGTCCATCCTGGGTAGTCACGGTGAAATGATAAGGTATGTTGATACCATTATTCATCATCTCAGCCTTGAGGTCCTGATCGAGCTGCTTGAAGTTGATTCTCTCCTTCAGCGGCTTGTCTGATGCCGAATAAAGGATAGAATATACCACCTCATCCAGCAACGCTTTCTGATAGACATAGCGGTTCTTCACGATTTCCTGAAGCGACTTCTGTGTTTCTGTCAGCGAATTCTTATCGCTACGCAGTATCATCGCCTTCGGCATATTGCCAGGATGTGTGGCATTTGTCTTCAACTCGAAAGTTGAATAAACTGCCGTTCCCTTGTTCTTATCTTTATTGGCCTTACGTTCTGTCTCGTTGACATTCTTTTCAAGATAGCGCAGAGTTTCATTAAGCTCCAAATTTCTTGAAGCTTGATACAGGGCTCTGTTGACCGACTCGTCAAACTGTTCCTTCTTCATGTTTACCATCTCCTGGATGTAACTGAGCTGCAAGTAAAGCAGCGCAAGGAACGAAAAGCCCATGATAATGGCTATGGTCCAAATCGTTTTCTTCTTCATGGGGGCAAAGATAAGAAATTTCTTAATCAGTTAACTTAAAATCGTTAATTAATTATTTACTTTTTCTAGTTTTTAACATTTTTCTGTATTTTTAATTTCATATATAAAACTATATTTTCATTTTCCATAAAAAAAAGAGAGGAAGTATACATATCACATGCACACTTCCCCATATTGGTCATATCAACATAAAATTTTAATTTATATAAGAGAGATTTTTCTCTAACCTAACAATTGCTATTCAGCATCCTTCTCCAATTCTGCCTCATGATCCGCAATCAGCTTACTCTGAATGTCGGAAGGAACCAACTCGTAGCTGGCAAACTTGGTAGTGAATGAAGCACGTCCACCTGTCAATGAACTCAGAGAGATGGAATAGCTGGCAAGTTCCTTCAGAGGAATCTTGGCACTCAACTTCTGGTAACCGGCCTCGCTGTCCATACCCATAATGAGAGCACGACGTCCCTGAAGATCACTCATCACATCACCCATGAAATCAGCAGGCACATAAACCTCAAGATCATAGATAGGCTCCAGAATCTTCGGACCAGCCTGTTTGAAGGCATCGCTGAACGCATGGCGGGCAGCAAGCATGAACGAAAGTTCATTACTATCTACTGGGTGCATCTTACCATCATAAACGATGACACGTACATCACGTGCATAACTGCCCGTCAACGGACCATGTTCCATACAGTCCATAACACCCTTCAGAATAGCTGGCATGAAGCGGGCATCAATGGCACCACCAACCACAGAGTTGAGGAATACCAGTTTACCACCCCATGGCAAACTAACCTCTTCACGGCTCTTGATATTCATCTTGAACTCCTGACCGTTGAAGGTAAATGACGTAGGATCAGGCATACCTTCTGCGTATGGTTCAACAATGAGATGCACCTCACCAAACTGACCAGAGCCACCACTCTGTTTCTTATGGCGGTAGTCAGCACGAGCCTTCTTGGTAATAGTCTCACGATAAGGAATACGTGGCTCTTCGAAAGTCACATTGAGTTTTTCGTTGTTTTCCAGACGCCACTTCAGCGTGCGGAGATGGAACTCACCCTGTCCTCTTACGATTACCTGGCGCAATTCCTTGCTCTGATCAACAATCCAAGTAGGGTCTTCCTGGCGCATCTTCAGGAGTGCAGCCATCAGTTTCTCTGTATCCTGAACATTGGCAGCCTTGATAGCACGTGAATACTTAGGGTTAGGATATTTAATGAAGTCGAAACGCCACTCAGCCCCCTTACCATTAAGGGTATTGCCGGTCTTCACGTCCTTCATCTTCACGGTACAGCCAATGTCACCGGCATTCAACTGCTCTACAGGCACACGGTTGGCACCCGCACAGGCATAAATCTGTCCGATACGCTCCTTGGAGCCACGATCTGCATTAGTCAGGTCGTCACCATTCTTGATAGAGCCGCTCATCACCTTGAAGTAGCTTACCTCACCGATATGAGGTTCCATACCAGTCTTGAAGAAGTAAACACTCTCAGGACCATTGCTGTCTGGCGTAATTTCCTCACCACGTGTATTATGCAGTTTCGGCATCTCGCTTACGAAAGGAACCACATTGCCCAGGAACTCCATCAGGCGGTGAACGCCCATCGACTTACCTGCACAAACGCAGAACACAGGGAAGATGCTACGGGTAACCAATCCCTTGCGGATGCCCTCGCGAAGTTCATCTTCTGTCAGACTCTCGCTCTCGAAGAACTTCTCCATCAGTCCCTCATCGTTCTCGGCTGCAGCCTCTACAAGAGCCGTATGAAGTTCCATGGCTTTCTCCATTTCCTCTTCTGGAATATCTTCAATAATAGGAGCACCGCCCTCAGGCTTCCAGGAATATTTTTTCATCAATAAGACGTCAATGAGAGCATTGAAGCCTGAACCGGTCTCGATAGGATATTGTATCTGCACACACTTAGAACCGTAAATGTCCTTCATGGTGGCTATGATATTATCAAAGTCGCACTTGTCTGAGTCGAGCTGGTTTACCAGGAAGATGACAGGTTTGCCCAACTTCTCTGTATAACGGAAGTTGTTCTGTGTACCTACTTCTGGACCATACTGACCATTAATAAGGATAACTGCCTGATCGGTAACATTGAGAGATGTAATGGCACCTCCCACGAAATCATCGCTACCTGGGCAATCTATAATGTTAAGCTTCTTGTTGTTCCACTCTACATGAAAAACTGTAGGGAACACAGAGTAGCCGTATTCCAACTCAACTGGGAAGTAGTCGCTCACCGTATTTTTCGCTTCTACAGAGCCTTTACGCTTGATAACGCCTGCTTCAAATAACATACTCTCGGCAAGTGTAGTCTTGCCGCTACCCGCACTGCCCAACAGCGCAATGTTTTTAATCTCATTTGTCTGATAAACTCTCATGACGCTTATAGATTTTTAAGGGTTATACTTAAATTTGCTAGTTGCAATCCACAGTCAAACCACCGGTTTTTCTGTTTCATGCTACTAAAGTACAAAAAAAATCGCACATTGCCAAAAGTTTTGGGCAAAAAACTTCTGTTTTTTAAAACATATTAGTACTTTTGCACTTTGTTTAGACATGTTTTTGTCTTTACACCTTATTATATATAGAAAAAGAAGTTCAGAAATATGGCAGGACTATACATACATATCCCCTTTTGTGAAAGCCGGTGCATCTACTGCGGTTTTTACAGTACCACCTCCCTCAAGTTAAGGGATGATTACACTGATGCTCTCTGCCGGGAGATGCAGATGCGCCCGACAAAAGCCGCTCTCGGAAGCAATGAAACTATCGAAACCATCTATCTGGGCGGTGGAACCCCGAGTCAGCTCAACGGCTCCCAACTCAACCAGATTTTCTCTGCTATCAGAAAAAACTATACGCTGGCAGAGAATATGGAGATCACGATGGAATGCAATCCGGACGATGTAACCGGTGATTTCTGTGAGACGCTGAAGCAACTTCCCGTCAACAGAATCAGCATGGGAGCGCAGACCTTCAGCAATGAGCGCTTACACTTTCTGCATCGCCGTCATAACGCCAGAGAGGTAGAAGAAGCCGTCACCCGACTCCGCAACATCGGCATCCGCAATATCAGTATCGACCTGATGTTCGGATTCCCCGAAGAATCTCTTTCCCAATGGATGAGCGATATCAGACACGCCATACAGCTGGATGTGGAACACATATCTGCCTACAGTCTGATGTACGAAGAGGGAACTCCCCTCTACCATATGCTGAAACAGGGAAAGATTAGCGAAATAGATGAAGAAAACAGTCGCAAGATGTATGAAACCCTGATAGACCAGCTTACTGGAGCAGGCTACGAACATTATGAAATCAGCAATTTTGCCCGTCCGGGGTTCCGTTCACGCCACAACAGCAGTTACTGGCACGAGGTACCATATATCGGAATAGGAGCAGCCGCCCACTCCTACAATAGGAAGCAGCGCAGCTGGAATATCGAAAATATCCAGACTTATATTCGAAGCATCGGCGATGGCATTCTGCCTACTGAGAGTGAACAGCTAGATATTTCCACCCGATACAATGATCTGATAACAACCGCCTTGCGAACAAGCGACGGAATAAACCTCATGAAGATGGAGCAGGAATTCGGAAAAGAACTGGCAGACAGACTGCTCCAGGAAGCCCAGTCGCATATCAGCCGGGGGCTGATGAAAATAAAGAACGGCAGGCTCTCCCTCACTCGGGAAGGTCTTTACATATCGGATGATGTGATGAGTGATTTCATGATTATATAATGGTTTCAACAAACAAAAAAGCCTTGGAATCTAATTCCAAGGCTCTAATTTCTTTAAACCATTTTTCTTGTATACTTCATAATAAAAAGCTTTAATGCTCTTGACCACTTGTATGGTAGATTTCTTTTTCTGCAACATAGGCTTAACCAGCTGCATCACAGCAAAACAAACTACCACAATAAGCAATACTACTGCCCAAGAGAGAATCTCACTCTGAATATCCAAAATTGGCTGGAGGCCAATGCCCAAAGCCACAGGCAGGATAAAACAGACCCAATCTATCGGGCTGTCAAGCTTGGTTGATTCGATATATTCATCGCGTAGTGCTTTTGGAGCATTCAAGATTAATCTTTTCTGGTGCTTATTCCAGTAATCTTCAAATTCTTTTTCCATGCAATCCATTTACTGTTTTGTCTTAAAACTAGACGGTTAAAACTTCAATACTTATACTTTTCTTTATACTTTTCGGCTACAAAGATAAGAATAATTATTCATTTCTCCAAAATTACAACATACTACTTTGAATATTTAACGTATATTAATTCTAATGGTCAAAACAAAAACTTCACTGCATCACTTGACAACAGCCTGCTTGTATATAGACAGGAAAAGGCAACACCCAACGACGGGCATTGCCTTTCTTGTATAATAACAAAGAGGAATTTTATCTCTCATTAAGTGGCTTATACTCCAGTTCGCCAAGAATATTCTTATATGCAGGACGGATAATACGACGGCCTTCGAAATTGAGTTCTTCAATACGATGGGCTGTCCAACCCACGATACGTGCCATGGCGAAAATAGGTGTATAGATTTCCTGTGGCAAACCAATCATTTCATAGATAAAGCCACTGTAGAAATCAAGATTTGCACACGCTGGCTTGCTGCCTCCACGGTGTTCCTGCAGACATTTGATACCTTCCTGCTCTATCAACTTCAGGAAATTATACTCGTCTTCTCTCCCCTTTTCCTTGGCAAGTTCACCTGCCAGGCGCTTCAGTTCAACGGCACGTGGGTCACTCAAAGTATAGACCGCATGACCGATACCATAAATGAGACCTGTCTTGTCATAAGCCTCCTTGTTGAGCATTCGCTTAAGGTAAGTATCAAGTTCAGTTACATTACCCCAATCCTTGATAGCTTCTTTCAAGTGGTGGAACATATTGATAACCTTGATATTGGCACCACCATGCAAAGGACCCTTCAAACTGCCGATACCTGCAGCAATAGAACTGTAAGTATCTGTACGGGTAGAAGATGTTACACGTACTGTAAAGGTTGAGTTGTTACCACCACCATGTTCTGCCTGAATAATCAGGAGAAGGTCGAGCATACGGGCATCCAGTTCGGAATAGTTCTCATGCTTCATCATATAAAGAAAGTTCTCTGCAATAGAGAGATTCTCACGAGGATGACGAATATGTAGACTTCTACCCTGAACAGAGTGACGGTAGATGTTGTATGCATAAGCAATGATAGTTGGGAACTTGGCAATCAACTCAATACTCTGGCGCATCAGATTGTCACGGCTGATGTCATCCGGATTCGGATCGAAGGTGTACATTTCAAGCACACAACGGGCCAGGATGTTCATGATGTTGCTGCCTTCCAGCTCGATGATATGGGTAATCGTACGATGATCAAGCGGCATATTATCGTTCAGGAGTTCTCTGAAAGCATCCAATTCCTCCTTATCAGGCAACTGGCCCGAGAGCAGCAGGAAGGCTACTTCCTCGAATCCGAAACGCTTCTCCTTCAAGAGAGGAGTTACCAGGTCATCAAGTTCATAACCACGATAATAAAGTTTACCCTCTGTAGGGGTCAACTTACCTTCTGCATCGCGCTCATAACCCACTACATTACCGATATTGGTCAGTCCGACCAACACACCAGAGCCATCCTCATTACGAAGTCCACGCTTCACATTGAACTTCTTGAATGCATCCTTATCAATCTTGCATGAGTTTTTTACCTCATCGCTTAATTTATATATTAAATATTCTTTATTCATAACTGTTACTATTTTAGCTGCATGGCTACAACTATTATTTCTTTGCAGCAAAGTTCAATGCAGAACCAGCCTTAAACCATGCAATCTGTGTATCATTATAAGTATGCTCAACCTCGAAACTATCCTCAGAACCATCCTTGTGCTTCAGGGTGACGGTGAGTTTAGAACCTGGCGCAAACTCCTTCAAACCTGTCAAAGAGATGCGGTCGTCCTCCTGCACCTTATTATAATCATCCTTGTTGCAGAATGTGAGGGCAAGCATACCCTGCTTCTTCAGGTTGGTTTCGTGGATGCGGGCGAAACTCTTGGCGAGAATCACCTTCACGTTGAGGAAACGAGGCTCCATAGCTGCATGCTCACGGGAAGAACCTTCACCATAGTTATCCTCTGCCACCACGATGCTGCTGATGCCTTTTGCCTTGTAAGCCTTGGCAGCGGTAGAAACCTCGACATAAGCACCATCCAACTGGTTCTTCACCTTATTACTCTCACCGTTAAAGGCATTAACGGCACCCATTAAAAGGTTGTCGGAGATGTTCTGCAAATGTCCACGGAACTTCAGCCAAGGACCCGCCATAGAGATGTGGTCGGTGGTACATTTGCCCTCGGTTTTGATAAGAAGCGGCATATCTGTCAGGTCTTTTCCATCCCATGGAGCAAACGGAGCAAGTTTCTGGAGTCGGTTGCTGTCAGGCGCAATAACAACCTCTACATTGGCATTTTCTTCGCTTGGAGCAATGAATCCCTTATCCTCTACGGCAAAACCCTTAGGTGGGAAGGTGAAACCTGTAGGCGCATCGAGCATCACGCTGTTGCCCTCCTTATCCAACAAGGTATCGGTAGCCGGATTGAAGTCGAGACGGCCCGCAATGGTGAGAGCCACGGTGAGCTCTGGACTGCCGATGAAGGCAAACGTATTAGGATTGCCATCAGCACGGCGGCGGAAGTTTCGGTTGAAAGAAGTGACGATGGCATTCTTGCGCGTATTATCGTCGGTATGACGCTTCCACTGTCCGATGCAAGGACCGCAGGCATTGGTCATGATGAGGGCTCCAATCTTCTTGAAATCATCAAGGATGCCATCACGCTCGGCTGTATAGCGAATCTGCTCTGAACCCGGGTTGATGATAAGCTGTCCCTTCACCTCAATACCTTTCTCATAAGCCTGACGGGCAATGCTGGCAGCACGGGCCAAGTCCTGATAAGAAGAGTTGGTACAGCTACCTACCAATCCGACTTCTACTACCATCGGATAATCGTTGGCAGGACCTTTTGCCTTCATGTGAGAGATTGGTGTGGCTGCATCTGGAGTGAACGGACCGTTAAGATGAGGTTCAACCTTAGAAAGGTCGATTTCAACAATCTGGTCGTAGAAAGCAGACGGATCTGCCAACACCTCATCATCAGCACGGAGTTCGGCTGCATTCATCTGTGCGAGAGATGCAATTTCTTCACGGCCTGTCTTGCGGAGATACTCGCTGGCATTCTGGTCGAATGGGAAGATAGAGCATGTGGCACCCAATTCGGCTCCCATGTTACAGATGGTAGCCTTGCCGGTAGTCGAGATGCTGTCCAATCCCTCGCCGAAGTATTCGAGGATGGCATTGGTTCCGCCCTTTACGGTAAGGATGCCGAGGATTTCGAGAATCACATCCTTAGGAGTGGCCCAGCCAGAAAGTTTGCCTGTAAGATGCACACCAATGAGGCGTGGCATCTTGAGTTCCCAAGGCTGACCGGTCAACACATCTACGGCATCAGCACCACCTACACCTACGGCCACCATGCCGAGACCACCAGCATTAGGAGTATGAGAATCGGTACCCACCATCATACCTCCAGGGAATGCATAGTTTTCGAGCACTACCTGATGGATGATTCCGGCACCAGGTCCCCAGAATCCGATATGATATTTCTGAGAAACAGATTTCAGGAAGTCATATACCTCCTTATTGGTCTTGCAAGCCTCAGGAAGATCTTGTGTTGCGCCCACATCGGCACGAATCAAGTGATCACAATGTACGGAAGCAGGTACGGCCACCTTGTCCTTACCCGCATTCATGAACTGCAAGAGTGCCATTTGCGCAGTCGCATCCTGCATCGCCACGCGATTAGGACGGAAGTCAACATATTCTATACCTCTTTTATATGGTCGCAACTGTGTAGGGTCGAAAAGATGCGCAAAGAGCACCTTCTCGGCATAAGTAAGAGGTCGTTTCACCGTAGCCTTAGCCTGGGCTACACTTTCCGAATACGAAGCGTAAAAGCTTCTCAGCATTTCAATGTCCAATATCATCTTGTTCACAATTTTAATTAATTATACACTCTTTCGAGCAATTCTGTTTGCAAAAATACAACTTTTTCTACAAATAGTAGCATGTTTTATCGAAAATTTATCATTTTGATATGATTTTTCTGTTTTTTTTGATAATTTTGTTGCATATTTATACGTTAATCACTCTCTTTCTCCAGAAAAGCAGGATTATGATATGAAAAGACAAGAATGGCTACGGAAAGGCAGGAAAACAGAGAAAAAAGAAAGGAAAGTGAAGAAAAGAGAAGTAAAAATGAAAGAAAAAGCAAAAATTTTTGGTGCTCTCCGCATTATTTATTATTTTTGCAGATGTTATGAGAATAGACATTATTACAGTATTACCAGAGATGCTGGAGGGATTCTTCAATGAGTCCATTCTGGCACGTGCGCAGAAGAAGGGTCTAGCGGAGATTCATCTGCACAACCTGCGTGACTACACATTAGATAAATGGAAGCGTGTGGACGACTATCCATACGGCGGAAGTGCCGGCATGGTGATGCAATGTGAACCAATAGACCGCTGCATTGCTGCGCTGAAGGCAGAGCGCGAGTATGATGACGTGATTTACGTTTCGCCAGATGGTGAAACTTTCAACCAGAAGATAGCCAACGAAATGTCGATGCAGGGTAACCTCATTATCCTCTGCGGTCACTACAAGGGTATTGACCAGCGTGTGCGCGACCATCTCATTACCCGAGAAATCAGTGTAGGTGATTATGTGCTAACGGGTGGCGAACTTGCCGCAGCCATCATCTCAGATGCCGTCATCCGACTGGTTCCGGGTGTTATCAGCGACGAACAGAGTGCACTTTCCGACTGTTTCCAGGACGACATTCTTGCCGCCCCTATCTACACCCGTCCTGCCGACTACAAGGGATGGAAGGTTCCGGAGATTCTGCTCAGTGGCAACGAAGCCAAGATTCGCCAGTGGGAATTCGACCAGGCCATGGAAAGAACCAAGCGCCTGCGCCCTGACCTGCTGAAATAAGAAGAAATCATTGCTGATTACTATCATACCCAGAACGGTGATTTTTAGGCACGGTGTAATCCGTTCCTAAAAATCACCGTTCTACTCATTCTCAAGCCATATACTAAAACTCTACACCTTATTTATCAACTACACCTTATTAATATTATTCTTTTTCTACGCATTTTTCGCAGAAAGCCTCACCCAGCATGAAACCTTCTTCGTAGAGGCGTTCCAGTTTATCGGTATCCTTCTCTATTCTGCCAACTTCCAACGGACGGATTGGACGGATACAGGTAATCTTACCCGCAGCCTCCAGATCATCTACAAGCTGGATCTGTTCGTTATAAGCCCGATGACGGTGACTCAGAGCCACACGCAGGCGAGGATAGTTCTTATATAAATAAGGTATCTTATGGTCTTTGCCCATATCACGCCATCCTTTGTTGCGAGTCAGGACAACCACATTGTGTTGCCACCCCATGTCAATGGCGTGCTGTACCGGAATACTGTCCGCAATACCACCATCCAACATCGGAATGCCATCCACTTCCACAATCTTGCTCACATATGGCAAACTGCTGGAAGCACGCACAACATCCAGCGCACGCTGCCTGTCATGATTCTCGGAAAGATACATAGCCTTGCCCGTAAGACAATTGGTAGTAACCATCTCGAAACCATCGGCATACTTAAAATAGGTATCAAAATCGAAAGGCAAGAGCTGGTTCGGAAACTTATCGTAGAGCAATTTGCGGTCGAAGATACACCCCTGAGTCACCAGATGGCGAATACCGATATACTGGTATCGGGCCAGATAATCGATGTTAGAGATACGGGCACGCCGAGGTTGGCGGCTCATATACGACATACCATTACATGCCCCAGCCGATACAGCCACCGTATAAGGGAAATGAACATCATGCTTCATGAAGGCATCCAGTACCCCACTGGTGAAGACCCCTCGCATGCCTCCTCCCTCAAGAACCAAACCTGTTGTTTTCAAATTCAATTTCATAACACACTCTCTGCTTTTAAAATTCTGAAAATAATTATATTTTGCTCGCAGCATAGACAATTTTCTTACATTTTGTCTAGCAAAAAGCCGTTTTTATATTAATTATTTATAAATTTACGCGTTTTATTCAATTTTGCTTGCAAAGATACGTATTTTTTGGGAAATAATTGCTAACTTTGCAAGCAAAATAATGTAAAATACTAAAAATATGTTCAGCAAAGAGACTTACATCAGCCGCAGACAGGAGCTGAAGAAGCTTGTGAAAAGCGGCGTAATTATACTTTTCGGAAACAACAATTCACCATGTAATTTCCCTAATAACGGATATTACCCTTTCCGTCAGGACTCGACATTCCTCTATTATTTCGGATTGCAGCGCGACGGTCTGGTAGGTGTGATAGATATAGACAACGATATTGAAACCCTGATTGGCGACGACATCGACCTCGTAGACATCGTATGGTACGGAAGCGTTGACAGTGTTCACGATCTTGCAGCGCAGGTAGGTGTTCACAACTCAGCACCTATGAAAACGCTCAAGACTATCTGCAACGACGCCATGTCGAAGAAGCGCAAGATTCATTTCCTGCCACCTTACCGCTACGACATCAAACTGCAGATATTCGACCTTCTGGGCATCCATCCTAACCAGCAGAAAGAAGAGGCCAGCATGGACCTCATCAAGGCTGTTGTGAAGATGCGTTCAACTAAGACCCAGGAAGAAATCGAGGAATTGGAGCGTGCTGCTGTCATCGGATACAAGATGCATACCACAGCGATGAAGCTCGTACATCCGGGTGTGACAGAAAAATATGTTGCAGGTCAGGTAAGCGGCATTGCCCACTCTTACGGAGCCATGGTCAGTTTCCCAACCATCTTCAGTCAGCATGGTGAAATTCAGCATGGTTATCCATCTATGAATGTACTGGAAGAAGGCAGACTGGCACTCTGTGATGCAGGTGCAGAAACTATGAACAACTACTGTTCTGACAACACCCGCACCATGCCGGTGAGCGGAAAGTTCAGCCAGCGCCAGTTGGAAATCTACTCTATTGTAGAAGAATGCCACGACCATGCACTGGATGTAGCCAAGCCAGGCGTAAAATGGGCAGACGTACACTTCTCTGTTTGCCGCCTGCTCTTCGACCGCATGAAGGAGCTCGGACTTGCAAAGGGTGATACAGAAGAGGCTGTAAAGGCTGGAGCACACGCCATGTTCCTGCCTCATGGTTTGGGCCACATGATGGGAATGGATGTTCACGACATGGAGAACCTCGACCAGATTAACGTTGGTTTCGACGAAGAGGTACGCCCTAATCTGGAGCAATTCGGTACCAACTGCCTGCGTATGGGTCGCCGTCTGCAGGAAGGTTTCGTGGTAACCGACGAGCCGGGAGTTTACTTCATCCCTGCCCTCATCGACGACTGGAAGGCATCCGGTCACTGTGCAGAATTCCTCAACTTCGACAAGATTGAGACCTATAAAGATTTCGGTGGTATCCGAATTGAGGACGATGTACTCATCACCAAAGATAGTTGCAGATTCCTGGGCAAAGACCGCATACCTTATCATCCAAAAGATGTTGAGGAGTTCATGGCAGCCAACAAGGAATAAAATTCCTGAAAGAGAAATCATTTCAGAAAAAGGAATCAGAGAGAAGATATAACAAGAACATTAATATAAAGAGAAAAGAATTCATGAAGAAAACTATGATTGTTGCAGCCTTGATGGCTTTGGTAGCCACAGGAGCAAATGCGAAGAAAGCTGCAGACTCTGCAGAAGTAGCAAAGAACAAACCTGTATTTACTGTAGTAAAGCAGAATCCTATCACTAGCATCAAGGACCAGAACCGCAGTGGTACGTGCTGGGCTTACTCTACCCTCAGCTACTTCGAGAGCGAAATCTTGAAGAAGACAGGCAAGACCTACGACCTCAGCGAAATGTTCGTAGCCAACAAGACTTATATGGACCGCGCCACTGTGGCTGTAAGAATGCACGGCGACGTGAGCTTCTCTGAGGGTGGTAGCGCCTACGATGTACTCTATGCTTTGCAGCACTATGGTATTGTACCTGAGTCTGCCATGCCTGCACCAGGTTCATTGACAGGTGACTCTTTGGCTAACTTCGGTGAGTTCTTCAACGTAATGACTCCATACGTAGAGGCAGTAGCAAAGAGCACAGCTAAGAAGCTTTCTCCAGCCTGGAAGAGCGGTCTTCAGGGCATCATCGACTCTTACATCGGTAAGGCTCCTGAGAAGTTTACATACGAGGGCAAGCAGTATACTCCACAGAGCTTCTGCCAGAGCCTCGGTTTGAATCTTGATGATTATGTAACCATTACCAGCTACACCCACCACCCAATGTGGAGCAAGTTTGCTGTTGAGGTACAGGATAACTGGCGCTGGCCTTTGAGTTACAACGTTCCTATGGAAGACATCTGCAAGATCATCGACAACGCTGTAAACAACGGTTACACAGTAGCTTGGGGCGGTGACGTAACAGAAGATGGTTTCACTCGCAAGGGTCTCGGTATCGCTTACGACGTAAAGAAGGTTCGCTCTATGGCCGGTACAGATGCTGACCATTGGTTCAAGCTCTCTAAGGACGAGAAGAAGGAGAAGTTTGATTCTCTCGGCGTAAATGCTCCTGAGATTGTTCCTACACAGGCTATGCGTCAGGAAGCATTCGACAATTGGGAGACAACTGATGACCACGGTATGCACATCTACGGTATCGCTAAGGATCAGAACGGCAAGGAGTACTACATGGTTAAGAACTCTTGGGGCGAGTATGGTGACTACAAGGGAACCTGGTACATGACCAAGGCTTTCGTAGCTTACAAGACTATGGACTTCATGGTTAACAAGAACGCCCTTCCTAAGGACATCCGCAAGAAGCTCGGAATCTAGGAGAGTTTTAATAGTTAAAAGTTTATAGTCTATAGGTTTTCTATGGACATTCTCCTAAACAAAAATATTCAAGGGGCAGCAAACCGATGAGTTTGCTGCCTTTTTTGTTGCCAAGAAAATCTCTTATTCACTTATTTTGGGTTGCCAACAAGTCTTATTTTTACTTATTTCTAGGTAATTTAATAAAATTCCTCCCTAAACATTTCCTTTTGTCATTTTATTTTCGTAACTTTGGGGGCAGAAATAAAAAATAATTAAAATGCATTTTAAATGGAATTACGAATCACCAACACCTGAACAGCAAAAAGCAGCTGAAGAATTAGGCGCCAAGCTAAATATGAGCCCAGTTCTTGCCCATTTGCTCATCAAGCGCGAGATTACGACAGAGTCTGCAGCCAAACGGTTCTTCCGTCCACAACTCTCAGATCTCATCAATCCATTCCTGATGAAAGACATGGATATTGCCGTAGACCGCCTGAACGATGCTATGGGTAGAAAGGAACGTATCCTTGTTTACGGAGACTATGACGTAGACGGATGCACCGCCGTTGCCCTGGTGTACAAATTCTTGCAGCAATTCTATTCAAACATCGACTACTACATTCCCGACCGCTACGACGAAGGTTACGGAGTGAGTAAAAAAGGAATAGATTTTGCTCATCAGACTGGTGTAAAACTGATTATTATTCTAGACTGCGGAATCAAGGCTATTCAGGAGATAGAATATGCCAAAAGTCTAGGAATAGACTTCATTATCTGCGACCATCACGTTCCTGACGATGTGATGCCACCTGCTGTGGCCATACTCAATCCGAAGCGTCCTGACGATCCATTCCCATTCAAGCATCTCTGCGGATGCGGTGTAGGATTCAAGTTTATGCAGGCTTTTGCCAAGAACAACAACATTCCGTTCTCCAGGCTCATTCCTCTGCTCGACTTCTGCGCCGTGAGTATTGCTGCCGACATTGTGCCGGTGGTAGATGAGAACAGAATACTCGCCTTCCATGGTCTTAAGTTGCTGAATACCAATCCAAGTATCGGTCTGAAATCCATCATCGACATCTGCGGACTGAACGGACGCGAGCTCTCTATGAGCGATATTGTGTTCAAGATTGGTCCCCGCATCAATGCTTCAGGCAGAATGGAGAACGGCAAGCTGAGCGTAGATCTGCTGGTAGAAAGAGACTATTCCTCAGCCCTACGCATGGCCAGACACATCAATGAGTACAATGAGCAGCGCAAAGACATAGACAAGCAGATGACTGAAGAAGCCAACGGCATCGTATCGCGTCTGGAAAGCATGAAACACAATTCCAGCATCGTGCTCTATGATGAAGGCTGGAAAAAGGGAGTCATTGGCATTGTTGCTTCCCGACTCACCGAAATCTACTTCCGCCCTACCATTGTTCTGACCCGGGATGGTGATATGGCTACAGGTTCAGCACGTAGCGTAACGGGATTTGACATCTACTCAGCCATCAAGAGTTGCCGCGACCTCCTGCTCAATTTCGGTGGTCATACCTATGCTGCCGGACTTACCTTGAAGTGGGATAAGGTTAGAGAGTTCAGAGACAGGTTCCAGCATTATGTAGAAGAGCATATTTCGCCTCAACAGACAGAACCGATGCTCAACATAGATGCTGAAATAGACTTTAAAGACATTACCAAGCATCTGCAGGCCGACTTGAAGCGCTTCTCTCCTTTCGGTCCATGTAACCAGAAACCTATTTTCTGCACCAACCGGGTATATGATTATGGTACCAGCAAGGTGGTGGGCAGAGAACAGGAACACATCAAGTTGGAACTGGTAGACTCAAAATCGAGCACGGTCTTAAACGGCATCGCTTTCGGTCAGAGTGCAGCTGCCCGCTACATCAAGAGTAAGCGAAGTTTCGACATAGCCTTCACCATAGAAGAGAATATTTTTAAGAAAAACCAAGTTCAACTTCAGATAGAAGACATCCGTCCAAACGAAGGATGAGGTACTTAGCCCTATGCATGGATTAGGCACTGATTACTCGGATTACACGGATTTGTAGAGCAAATCCGCCAGGACGCAAAAGCATCGAAATCTGCAAGGGCAAAAGTTTCAAAAAATGGCAGATAAATATCAAGAAATACTACGTACATATTGGGGGTATCCTGACTTTCGCGGCATACAACGAGACATCATCGAGAGTATAGCCCGAGGTGAGGATACCCTCGGTCTTATGCCTACAGGTGGCGGTAAATCCATCACCTTCCAGGTTCCAGCCCTTGCCCAAAAGGGCGTCTGCATTGTGGTAACTCCACTCATTGCGCTGATGAAGGATCAGGTACAGCATCTCAAGGCCCGCAACATCCTGGCTGAAGCCATCTACACAGGATTGTCGCGCCAAGAGATTCTCCGAATATTGGAAAATTGTATTTTCGGTGAAATCAAGTTTCTGTATGTTTCACCAGAACGTCTTTCTTCAGAATTGTTCCAAACTAAACTGCGCCACATTCCGGTGAGTTTCATCACGGTAGATGAAGCTCACTGCATCAGCCAGTGGGGTTACGATTTCCGCCCGTCTTATCTCGAAATTGCAAAAATAAGAGATATGAAGCCCGGTGTACCAGTCCTTGCTCTTACGGCTACGGCCACTCCCGATGTAGTAGAAGATATCCAGAACCAGCTTCACTTCAAGAAGCAAAACGTATTTAAAATGAGTTTTGCCCGCAAGAATCTTGCCTATGTGGTGCGCACCACCAACGACAAGTTGACCGAAATGGTTCATATCCTACAGTGTACCCAAGGCTCAGCAATCATTTATGCGAGAAGCCGAAAACGAACCAAGGAGATGGCAGAACTTCTGAACAAACAAGGTATTTCTGCTACATTTTACCATGCCGGACTGGATTCCGACGTGAAGGATATCCGACAGAAAAACTGGCAAAATGACGAGATAAGGGTAATGGTAGCAACCAATGCTTTCGGCATGGGAATAGACAAGTCAGATGTGAGAATGGTAATTCATATAGATTGTCCAGACTCACTGGAAGCCTATTTTCAAGAGGCGGGACGAGGCGGAAGAGACGGCGAAAAGGCTTATGCTGTGCTGCTCTACAACCAGAGCGATGAAAACAAACTCATGAAACGCATAGACGAAACTTTCCCAGACAAAGAATTCATCAAAGACGTTTACGAGCATCTTGCTTACTTTTTCCAGGTGGCAGTTGGAAGCGGAATGGGACAGACTTTCATGTTCGAGATAGAGAAGTTCTGCTTCACCTACAAGTACTTCCCTACTCGCGTAGACTCGGCTCTGCGCATTCTGGAGCGCTCAGGCTATATCCACTACGAGGACAATCCTGACGGAAAAGCAAGAATCAGATTTAACATCAGCCGAAATGATCTCTATCTGCTAGAGAATGTTTCGGAGAAGGAAGAGTCTGTTATTACGGGGCTTCTGCGTAATTACGGCGGTCTGTTTACCGACTATGTTTACATTGATGAGTCGCTGATAGAGCGTGTAAGCGAACTAAACCGTCAGCAGGTATACATGATTCTGAAAAATCTGAGTGCCCGCCACATCATCGACTTCATTCCCCGCCGCAAGACACCTTATATCAGCTACACGCGTCCTAGGGAAGATGGTTTCAGAGTTATCATCCCTGAGGAGGTATGGGAGGTACGCAAGGAGCAGTTTACCGCCCACATCAAGAGTATCATCAATTATGCCAAGAACGACACCATCTGCCGTTCGCGCCAGCTTCTGAGTTATTTTGGCGAAAAAACGAAAATGAAGGACGACTGCGGGATATGTGATGTCTGCATAGACCACAAAATACCCCAGAAGCAAACTATTATATCAGAAATTCTAGACTTGCTGAAAGACGGAAAGCCACATGACATTACAGAACTAAACCAACTGAAATATGATTCAGAAGATATGGCTGCAGTTCTTGAAGAAATGGTTGCAGAGAATATGATGAATGTTGAGGAAGATAAAATCCGGCTTGAACCGAAACCGGAAATGAAGCCCTAATATCTTATAAGTCCTGAAGGAGTAAAAGCTTTTCAGAAGAGAGATGCTTTTGCCTTTTCAGGGCTTTTTGTATATGCCAGCATTGGGATTTCGCATACGCCAGCAGCGAGATTTATATATGCCAGCAACTTATCCCCCCATATAAACATGAAAAAAAGGGAACGACACCTCTCGGGCCATTCCCTTTTCAACATTATGTACGAGAAAAAAATTAGTTATTCTCAGGGCGAAGTTTACGAACTGTAACACCAGCCTGCCACATTTCCTTGTTGCGCATAGCCTCGAGTTCAGCGTTCAACTTCTCGCGGTAATCAGCCTGAGAATTCTTGTCGATAGAAATCTGAGCCTCGTTACCTGTCTTTACAGAGTAGTACAACCACTCCATTACAGGCTTGATAGCCTCACGGAAACGAGGAGCCCAGTCAAGAGCACCACGCTGAGCTGTTGTTGAACAGTTAGCATACATCCAATCCATACCCTTAGCACCGAAGAGAGGGCCAAGGCTCTGTGTGAGCTCCTCAACAGTCTCGTTGAAAGCCTCAGATGGTGAGTGACCATTCTCGCGGAGCACGTCATACTGTGCCTCCAACAATCCCTCAATTGCACCCATCAATGAGCCACGCTCACCTGTGAGGTCAGAAGTAGCCTCACGCTGGAATGTTGTCTTGAACAAATAACCGGCACCGATACCGATACCGAAGGCAATAGTCTTCTCCTCTGCCTTGCCAGATGCATCCTGGTATACAGCGTAAGAGCAGTTCAAACCACGACCCTCGCAGAACATAGTGCGGAGAGAAGTACCAGAACCCTTAGGAGCAACCATGATTACATCAATATCCTTTGGTGGAACAACGCCTGTGCGGTCGCTCCAGTTGATAGCGAAACCATGTGAATAATACAAAGTCTTACCTGCTGTGAGGTGTGGCTTAATCTTTGGCCAGCATGCAATCTGACCGGCATCAGAAAGCAACATACAGATGATAGTACCCTTTTCAGCAGCTTCCTCGATAGAGAACAATGTCTTACCAGGAACCCAACCATCCTTCAGACACTTCTCGTAGGTCTTACCCTGACGCTGTCCGACGATGACGTTGAAACCATTATCGCGAAGGTTACAAGCCTGACCAGGACCCTGGATACCATAACCGATAACTGCGATTGTTTCGTTCTTCAATACTTCACGTGCTTTCTCCAATGAAAATTCATGACTGGTGACAACAGTTTCCATTACGCCACCGAAATTCATTTCTGCCATAATTTTTATTTTTTTTGTGCGGCTTGCCGTTTGTGGAGCCGCGGGTTATACTTGTCCATACGGATGCGAGCTGTATTCTTATCCAAAGAGAGCCTGTTTGATCCGTCCACCCCCTATCCAAGAAGGCGGCTCTGGGTTTATTCTTATTTTCTGAGTGCAAAGGTAAGCAAATAAAATGAAACCACCAAATTTTTCTTTCAATTTTTAATAAATTTAGCCTTACTTCTTACAACTTCCACCTCATTTACGTCATTTTTGCCGGTTTTTGTTATCTTTATGCAGTATTCTTGCATTTTTTCTGCCTCACTTGTTTCTTCCAAATAGAAATGAAGTTGGTCTCCCTGGTGACTTTCTGCTACATAAGCTATCTCAAATCTTTGCAAAAAGTGATTTTGGTAATAATCCAGATCAAAGAGGTCGAGGATATGTTCGATGTATTTCACCGAGTTGATGTGCCCGTTAACATCTACATCATGATAATAGGTGTCAATGGTTCTCACCAGCTTGGCATCCTTGCCCATTTTCACTCTCGAACTTGCCTGGATAGGACAAGGTTTTTCCGAATCAATATATTCTTTGATGAGTCCGTCGTGAATTTCAAAAATATCAACAGGCTGTCGGGTCTCCGTATCAATCATTGCCCACACGCTCTTGCCGTAACCGTAAACCTTGGCTTCTTCTAATGATGATGTCTTGCCGCAGATTTTGAAATCTCGGGATGTGAAATATTTCATGGCACTCTCGCACCAGGTTTCTACCACAAAGCGGTCGTAAGACTTCGGCATCTCTGTCATCTCAATGGCCAGTCGGCTGAGAACCCATGTCTTGTGTCGGGGCATGAGGTAGTTCATACCGAACCCGCGGTCGTTGCTGTGAAAATCGGCAGCATTGAGCAGATGATTTCCGAGATGCCCCATAAAGAGGTGGCTGCTGAAATCGCAGTGGAAAGGCTCAGATAGGAATTCGTAACGCCCTACCTTATCTAATATTTTCTGTTCCATAATATCTGTCTCGTCCTTTTATCTTGTTGTTTGTCTTGTTGTTTTAAACCGAAAAAGCCCCCTGCTCCACTAGTTTGAAGCCAGGGGAACAAAGGGCATCAAAATATGAAAGAAATCTAATCTTCTGAATTCTGCTTGAGATAATCAGAGATGGGTTCGTCAAAACTTCTCGTAACAGCGATTCTGCCGCTTCGGGTATACTGAAGGAGGCAGTTGTAGCTGTTGAGCTGCTGGAAGAGATCGGCGATGTCTTCGGTAAGTCCTGCCAGGAGCACGGTGCTGTAAGTAGGATTCACCTCCATCATGCGGGCATCATGCTTGCGGATGGTGCGCGAAACCTCTGGATTTTCGAGCAATACCGGAGTGGAAATCTTGAAGAGAGCCACTTCATGGATGAAGATTTGGTCGTCGGTGTAGTAATCGCTCTTCACCACGTCAATCTTCTTCTCTATTGCCTTGTTGATTTTCTCAATCTGCTCTTCATCACTCCAAACCGTGATGGTATACTTGTGTATATTCTTGATACTGCTGGCCGAAACATTCAAGCTCTCGATATTTACCTGTCTGCGAGTAAACACGGCAGTAATCTGATTCAGGATACCGGCAATGTTTTCTGAGTAAACAAGCAATGTATATAATTTCTTTTCGTTGTTATTCTCCATTTTTCCAAATTTTAAAATAATCGGTTACTTTTCGGAGTCTTTCCTTTTCGGAGGATGCTCCCTCATGAAGGAATTTACACCTTATTATATATAGCCGAAAGCTTTTAATAATTCAACTCGAGTTGCATCTCATCTACACTCTTGCCCGGCAGCGTCATCGGAACGATGTCTTCATTCTCCTTGATGGCGCACTCCAACAGGTAAGGACCCTTGGTGCTGATCATCTTCTCCACCTTAGCCTGAAGGTCCTTGCGGTCTATTACCACATCGTATGGTATGCCGTAGGCCTTGGCAATCTCTGCATAATGAGGATTCATCATGTGGGTGAAGGAGTGACGGCCGCCGAACATCAGGTCTTGCCACTGGCGAACGTTGCCCAGATAGTTGTTGTTCAACAGAATCATCTTTACCGGTGCCTGCTGCTCCATGATGGTGCCCAGCTCCTGGATGTTCATCTGGAAACCGCCGTCGCCGAAGAAACAGCAGATGGTGCGGTCGGGAGCTCCGAAGGTGGCACCGATGGCTGCCGGAAGACCAAAGCCCATGGTTCCGAAACCACCACTGGTTACGATGCTCAGCTTCTTGGTAAACTTGAAGTAGCGGCTACTGATCATCTGGTTCTGGCCTACGTCGTTTACGAGAACAGCCTCATTATGAGTAGCTTCCGTTACCACGTTGGTCACCTCGCCCATAAGCAGCGGTCCCTCTGTAGGGTGGATATCCTTCTCTATTACCTTCTCCTGTTCCTGCTGGCGGTATTCCTCGAAGGAGTCTCTCCACTCGCGGTGAACATTCTTGTTCAGCAAACGGGTAATGGCTGGCAGACTCTGCTTGCAGTCGCCCACCACAGCCACATCGGTCTTGATAACCTTATCAATCTCAGCCTTGTCAATGTCCAGGTGAATAATCTTGGCCTGGGGAGCATACTTAGAAGGCACGCCTGTGATACGGTCGCTGAAACGCATACCGATGGCGATGAGCACATCACACTCCTGGGTCTTCATGTTGGTAGCATAAGAACCGTGCATGCCGAGCATACCCATGTTGAGCGGGTGGTTGCTAGGCAGGGCAGAAAGGCCGAGCAGGGTTCTGCCGGCAGGGATATCTGCCTTCTCGAGGAATTCGATGAGTTCATTATGTGCACCGCCAAGCTCTACTCCATGCCCCACGAGGGCGAATGGTTTCTTGGCATTGTTGATGAGTTCGGCAGCTTCAGCCACCGCCTTTTCATCTATCGTAGGATAAGGGTTGTAAGATGTAACCTTCTCACATTTCACTGGTTCCCACTCGCATGTAGCCACCTGCGCATTCTTTGTAAAGTCGAGCACCACAGGTCCCGGACGTCCGCTGCGGGCGATGTAGAAAGCACGGCTCACAGCCCATGCCACATCCTCGGCACGGCGTATCTGGTAAGACCACTTGGAGATTGGCTGGGTAACACCCACGAGGTCTACCTCCTGGAAAGCATCGGTACCCAGGGCACCTACGCCTACCTGTCCGGCGATGACTACGATTGGTGTAGAATCCATCATGGCATCAGCGATGCCGGTCAATGTATTAGTAGCTCCAGGACCACTAGTGACAAGAGCGACGCCCACTTCGCCGCTGACTCGGGCATAACCCTGTGCAGCGTGAGCAGCAGCCTGCTCGTGACGTACCAATATGTGGTCAAACATCTTCTTTTCACCTCTCGTGTAACCGTACAGTGCATCAAACACTGGCATGATGCTGCCGCCCGGATATCCGAAGATAGTTTTAACATCCTCGTTTTTCAGGGAGCGCATCAGTGCTTCGGCTCCTGTTATTACTTCTTTTGCCATTTATATGTTATTATTCTGAATGATTCAAAAACTTTTCTTTTCTCAAAGACTCTAAAAACTGTCTTTTCAAAGACTCTCGAAGACTAGTCGATGATTCTCACACCGCCCTTATCTGCCGAACTTACGCTCTGAGCATAAGCGCGCAGTGCCTTGCTAACCACGCGGTTGCGCTTCAGCGGCTGCTGTGGGCGTGCTGCGAGTTCCTCGTCAGAGAGTTTCACATTGATGGAGCGGCTAGGGATATCAATGACGATGATGTCGCCATCCTTAATCTTGCCGATGTTACCACCTGCTGCAGCCTCTGGACTGATGTGACCGATGCTCAAGCCTGATGTACCGCCTGAGAAGCGGCCATCGGTGATGAGGGCACATTCCTTGCCCAGGTGACGGCTCTTGATGTAAGAGGTTGGGTAGAGCATCTCCTGCATGCCAGGGCCACCCTTCGGACCCTCGTGGGTGATGACTACGCAGTCGCCTGAGTTAACCTTGCCGCCAAGGATGCCTTCGCATGCATCTTCCTGAGAATCAAAGCATACGGCTGGACCCTCAAAATGCCAGAGCACTGGGTCTACTCCGGCTGTCTTCACTACGCAACCATTCTGGGCGATGTTACCGAAGAGCACTGCCAGTCCGCCATCCTTGGTGTAGGCATGCTCGAGGTCGCGGATACAACCCTCGGCGCGGTCGGTGTCGAGACTCTCCCACTGAGCGTCCTGACTACCCATCTGGGTAGAGAACTTTCTGCCCGGTGCTGAATGATAGATTCTGTCAGCCTCGGCATCAATCTCTGTGCCGGTAATATCGTATTTCTTCATCTGCTCATCGAGTGTCTTGCCGTCAACACGCTTTACGGCGCCGTTGATCAGACCGCCCTTGTTCAGCTCGTTCAGGATACCGAGGATACCACCTGCGCGGTTGCACTCCTGTACACTGTATTTTTGGGTGTTAGGGCTCAACTTGCAGAGGCAAGGCACCTTGCGACTCAATTGGTCGATGTCTTCCATCTTGAAGTCTGCGCCAGCTTCCTGAGCTACTGCCAGCAAGTGGAGCACGGTGTTGGTGCTTCCGCCCATGGCGATGTCCAGGGTCATGGCGTTGAGGAATGCGTCTCGGGTAGCTATATTGCGTGGCAATACGCTCTCATCGCCGTCCTCATAATATGCATAAGCGTTCTTAACTATCTGGCGTGCTGCATCTTTAAAAAGTTGGATGCGGTTTTTGTGGGTAGCAAGAATGGTTCCGTTACCTGGCAAGCTCAGACCGATGGCCTCGGTGAGAGAGTTCATAGAGTTGGCGGTAAACATACCTGAGCAGCTACCGCAACCTGGGCAGGCGCACTGCTCAATCTGCGTCATCTCCTCGTCAGAAACGCTTGTATCAGCACCCTTAATCATAGCTGTAATCAAGTCGGCGTTCTCACCCTTCCAGCGTCCGGCTTCCATAGGTCCACCTGAGCAGAACACGGTAGGAATGTTCAGTCGCATAGATGCCATGAGCATACCCGGGGTTACCTTGTCGCAGTTTGAGATACAGATCATGGCGTCGGCCTTGTGAGCATTGACCATGTATTCTACAGAGTCGGCAATGATGTCACGGCTTGGGAGGGAATAGAGCATTCCGTCGTGTCCCATTGCGATACCGTCGTCAACGGCGATGGTATTGAATTCGGCTGCGTAGCACCCCATAGCTTCGATTTCCTTCTTGACGATCTGACCGATTTCATGAAGATGGGTATGACCTGGCACAAACTGAGTAAAGCTGTTCACGATAGCAATGATTGGTTTACCAAACTGCTCGTGTTTCATACCTGCAGCTACCCAGAGTGCTCGGGCACCTGCCATTCTTCTGCCTTCAGTGCAGACGCTACTTCTTAATGGATGTTTCATATCTTTTTTTCTTTTATTTCCTTGCTTAAAAGGGCTCTTTCGAGCCCATTTGTTATAATTTGCCTGCAAAGATACAGAGAATTTATGTAATAGCCAACTAATTTCGTATAAAATTTCAGAAAACTTCGTTTTTTTGTTAGAAAAACAAATAAAATGCTTACAATTTATCACGATAGATACTCATTTCTGCTGATTTTGTGCAAAAAAAACAAGAAAGAGCTTATTAACCACACAGAACTCTTATCTTATTAAGATTACCTGACGAAAAAGTATAAAGCGAGGCGGCCAGACATGTAAGAAAGGTAAGAAGAAAAAAAAATCCTCCTAAACCGAAGTTTAGGAGGACCTGGTCACAAGACCAAATATCTGAAACTACTTATTTCTTTATTCAGCTGCATTGTTATCATTGAATGTAGCAACACGGTTGAACTCAACCTGCTTGAAGAGCTTGTCAGTAGCACCCATACCCTTAGCCTGAAGACGATTTGCGCTAATCTTGTAAGTCTTAACGAGAATGTTCTTTACAGCATTGGCACGAGCCTCAGAAAGTTTCTGGTTAAGTTCCTTAGAACCCTCTGGAGATGCATAACCCTTAATTTCAACCTTAGCATTTGGATGATTCTTCATATACTGAGCAATCATCTCGATGTTTGGCATCTGGCTACGCTCTACTTTTGACTTACCTACAGTAAACAATACTGTTGGCTGCAAATTGGTAGCAGTAGCTGGCTTTACATACTTAGGAGCCTTCTGGCACTCATTGAGCGCATTCTGGAGATCCTTGATCTGCTTGTCCTTAGCTGCGAGTTCAGAATCCTTGCTATTCAAGTCGTTGCGGAGGTTGTTGATCTGACCATTCAAACCATCAATCTCGTTCTGGTCGCGTGGAGTTACGATAGTGAAGTTGTGAGAGTTGTTAGAACCCTTGAACTTGTAGTTAACACCCACCTTAACCTGGAAAGCAGACTTGTTAACATCAAACTGGCAACCATTGCAAGCACTCTTGTTGTCGTGAAGGAACCAATTCATAGATGGCTCTACATATACCTGCCAAGCCTTGTTTGCGCCAAGGTTGAATGCGAAGTCAACACCTGCGTTAGCTGTGAGGGCATTGAGGTTGCCATTATGAAGGTTGAAAGAGTGGTAACCACCGATGCCTGCCAATGGGATGATTTCGAATTTACGTGGCTCACCCTTGTAACCCAAGAAGAGGTTTGTTGCATTGATAGTACCGATGAACTTACCGCTTGCACCACGAACCAAAGTCTTATGTGTAAAAGGCAGGTTGCGGTTACGAGCATAGAGGTCAGCCTCTACAGCAGCACCCCAAACTGGAGTAAACCACTTTCCGAGACGTACACCTACTGAAGGATTTACGTTCTTGAACCATGCATTGTGAGTAGTCTTTGTAGCAGCTCCAACGTTTACACCAAGATACCAATTGTCAAAGAACTTGCTCTCCTGTGTAGTCTGAGCAGATGCAGATACTGCCATTACGGCAGCAGCAAACATTAATACTAACTTTTTCATTTTCTCTCTAAAATTTGATTTTATATAAATTACTTAAAACTTCATTTTCAGGGTGCAAAATAATAAAAAAAATTATTAACTACCAAATTTTTGGCCATATTTTATGCTGTAAAACATAAAAAATGGAGAAAAAGAACATTTTAATATCCTATTTCTCCATTCTATTTTACTCAAAATGAATAATCTGAGCCATTATTGGTTCTATCCGTTTCTATCAGAAAACATCTTCTGAAGAAAGCTAAAGTTCGAAAACCTGAGCGCTTCTGCCTGCGATGGTTACCTGCTTGTTGCCCAAGCCAGAAACCGAGAGTTTCAGCGTGCGAGGCAAGGCATTCACCACTTTAAGCCAGGTTTTGCCCGATTTAGAATCCTTCACCACACTGGTGCCCACATATTTCTTCAGCGCATCCGGCAGACTGAGCACGGATGAGATGTAGAGGTCACCGGCATGCTGACCGAACATCTTCTGAATCTTGTAGCTCTCGCTCGCGCGTACATTATTATTATCAAAGTAAATCATGTCCGGCTGCCAGTTGCTGTATCCGTCCTTACACAAGAGAGGAGCATAGGATGTCATTTCTACCACATCGCCGTTGCGCTCCACATTGCAGAGGTGGATGCCCTCAGCCAGCGCATTGTCTACCGCATTGGTACCGCGAGATGCATATTCGCCCAGATAAACCTTAGGAGCCTTGCGGTCGTAATGGTCGTAATAATCCTGATGGTTCAGGAACCAGCCCGGCTGCTCGTAATAATGCTCGTCTACGGCATCAATCCAGCGCTTGTTTTCGCGGGCAATCTTCCAACCCTCAATATAATCGGAAGACGGGAAGTGGAACGGACCTACGGTACCTACCACCTCTATCTGAGGATATTTCTGCTTCACCGCCTTGCAGATCATCAGGTAGCGCTGCTCAAAATCGGTAGAGATGAGGTCTTCGTTGCCGATGCCTATCATCTTGAGGTTGAATGGAGCCGGATGGCCCGCATCGGCTCTCATCTTAGCCCACTTAGAGGTGGCTGGGTCGCCATTCGCCCACTCTACCAGGTCCAGCACATCCTGAATATACTGAGGCATCTCGCTCATCGGGATTCCGCCCTGCTGACCAGCCACTCCGCGCTCATCTGCCACAGAGTTCTGACAAGGAACACCTGCCGCCAATACAGGCAGCGGCTCGGCTCCCATATCCTCGCACCACTGGAAATACTCATAGAAACCCAGCTGGCGGGTCTGATGGTATCCCCAGATGTTGTAGGCTGGCTTGCGATCTTTCTGCGGCCCCACGCTCTCCTTCCAGTGGTAAATGTTCTTGAGCCCCTGACCGTGGAGCATGCAGCCGCCCGGGAAGCGCACGAAGCGAGGCTTCAGGTCGGCAATGGCCTCGGCAAGGTCTTTACGCAGTCCATGACCCTTGTAAGTATCTTGTGGTTTGAGACTTACCAAATCTACCGCCACTTTCTGCTCGCCCTTAGGCAGAATGGCGAACCGGATGTTCTTGCCCAGCTTGCCCTCCTTGGTGGTGGCTTCACTGGCGAGTTCGCCCTCATATTTATCGGTCACGATGAGCTGCGCCTTATATTCCTTCCAGTCTGCGCCCTGCACCTTAATCTTGGTCTGGCATACCGGCAATCCCTCCTGGTTTACGAGCGCCAGGGTGAGGTTTTTCTTCTTGGCATCAATGCAGCGGGCGTGCAGGCTCACCTCGTAGATGGCTGGCTGATGCTTACCCTCCTTGCCCTCAACGGCAGTTCCGCGACGTATGGCGATGCCGTCCCAACCTATATTATAAATAGGTGTAGCGCCCAGAACGGCGTAATGGGTATTGTTCTGGCTCACCCCATTTTCGGTGGCGATGCCCTCTTTCTCTACCCCCACCCATGCCGTGGTGGCGTTCCACTGGCGGCGGTGGTCTTCCATGTTATACTCGAAGTCGCCGTTCTGCAACATTTCTGCAGAGAGTCCTCCGTCGGCAGCGCGGCTGATGTCTTCGAAGAAGATACCCATCAGCTTATTGGAGATGCGGTGGGATTTCTGCGGATTGATACTGAGGTTGGCAGGGATTTCCGAATCTTCCGGCAGGTCGATGTGGTTTACCTTGGCATAAGCTGCGAGGTCGGCATCGGTCTTCGGCATCGGCTGGGCGTTGAGTTTTGCCTCTTCAGAGAGGGCGTGGAACCAGGAACGGATGTAGTTGAGATGCACTGCCGGCACCTCGAAATCGCAGCCATGGAAGAGTTTTCCGCCGATGGTTGCGGTGTCGCGCTGCCAGAGTATCTCGTCGGCAGAAGCTTCCAGCGTATCTTCCTTGAAGGTACGGAAATCGTTGCTTGCCTGTACGTATCGCTTGCCCTTGGATGTCTTGAGATAGATGTCGAAGTTGCCGTCATCCATCTGATAGGCAGCCACATCCTTCACGCCTTTTTCGCGGATGATGGGATAATCCTGCGGGCGCCAGGTGATGAGGTCTTCTGAATAGGCTACGGCAAACTGCGGTGCATGCTGGTTCACGCTCCAGAGTGCGCGCCATGTGCCGTCGTTGGCTTTTACCACGAAGGGGTTATACATCTTCTTTTCAGCTCCCCACGGACCGTAGTCGCTGGCGCAGAGCTGTCCTACATCCACCCAACGCTCATCGTCGGTGAAATAAGCCAGATGCAAGCCCTGGTTGGGTGCTGGCGAATAGATGAATATCTGGCAGATGGAGTCCTTGCCCTGTATGGTGTATGCAGGGGCATCCTTGTCTATTTGCTTCTGCATCTGCTGCCTGCTGACAGCCTGACTGGCACTGGCAGCTGCCACGAGCAGCGCTGATGCAAATATGTACTTTAGTTTTATCATGTTTCTATATTTTTAGATTAATATTATTTGTGTCTGTTTTACACTCTTTCTCTCGGCTTGATAAAAAGGCAGAGTGCATCCCTGCACCCTGCCCCACAAATTAGAGAGTTATAAAAAATCAAGTATGCAGTGACTTAAGCACTGCTTCTTTCTGAAATAATTATCTTCTTTCTAGCTGTAATATTCCTTCTTGCCGGCAGCCAGCGTATTCTTCATCAGCGAACAGATGGTCATCGGACCAACGCCTCCCGGAACAGGAGTGATGAAGGAGCACTTCTCTGCCACCTCGTCAAATTTCACATCACCGTTCAGGCGGAAACCACTTTTCTTCGTAGCATCAGGCACGCGGGTGGTACCCACATCAATGACTACGGCTCCCGGCTTCACCATATCGGCTGTCACGAAATCAGGACGGCCTATGGCTGCGATGATGATATCTGCCTCCTGACATTCTTTCTTCAAATTCTTGGAATGGGAGTGGCATACGGTGACGGTAGCATCGCCATACTGCTTCTGCATCATCAGCTGAGCCATGGGCTTGCCTACGATGTTGCTTCTGCCCAGAATGACGCATTTCTTGCCACTGGTCTCAATATTGTAATGCTGCAGCAGGGTGAGGATACCGAGCGGAGTGGCAGAGATGAAACAAGGCATGCCGAGCGACATTCTGCCCACGTTTACCGGGTGGAATCCGTCTACATCCTTGCGGTAATCTATTGCCATAGTCACCTTCTGCTCATCGATGTGCTTAGGCAGAGGAAGCTGAACGATGAATCCGTCAACATCATCATCCTGGTTCAGCTTGTCTACACACTGCAGGAGCTCTTCTTCGGTAACATCCTCCTCATAACGGATGAGGGTCGACTTAAATCCACACTTCTCGCAGGCCAGCACCTTGTTCTTCACATAGGTTTCACTGCCTCCGTCGTGCCCTACGAGCACGGCTGCCAGGTGTGGCTGCTTGCCACCGGCGGCTACAATCTGTGCCACCTCCTGGGCTATCTGTTCCTTGATGGCGGCTGCCGTCGCCTTTCCGTCTATAAGCTGCATTTTTCTTTAGTTTAACGTTTATACTTTTCTTACATTCCCGGCATCTTAGGCATGCCTGGCATACCCTTCATGCGGCTCATCATCTGCGCCATTTTGTTGCCGGTCATCATCTGCATCATCTTGCGGGTCTGGTCAAACTGCTTAATGAGTTTGTTCACCTCCTGGATGTTGGTGCCCGAACCCTTAGCGATGCGCTGGCGGCGTGACGTGTTGAGGATGGCCGGATTGGTGCGCTCCTTAGGAGTCATACTCTGGATAATGGCCTCTACGCCCTTGAATGCATCCTCTGGGATGTCTACGTCGCGGATAGCCTTGCCCACGCCCGGAATCATCGCTGCCAGATCCTTGATGTTACCCATCTTCTTAATCTGCTGAATCTGGTTGTAGAAATCGTTGAAGTCAAACTGGTTCTTTCTGATTTTCTTCTCCAGTTTCTTGGCCTCTTCCAGGTCGAACTGCTCCTGTGCGCGCTCTACGAGAGATACCACGTCACCCATGCCGAGGATTCGGTCTGCCATACGAGCTGGGTGGAACACGTCAATGGCGTCCATCTTCTCGCCGGTACCTATAAACTTGATTGGCTTGGTTACCACGGTACGGATACTGAGGGCAGCACCACCGCGGGTATCACCATCGAGCTTGGTGAGAACAACGCCGTTGAAGTCGAGGCGGTCGTTGAATTCCTTGGCTGTGTTTACGGCATCCTGACCGGTCATGGAGTCAACCACGAAGAGGGTTTCGTCTGGACGGAGATGATTCTTGAGATTGCTGATCTCGTTCATCATCTGCTCATCAATGGCGAGACGTCCGGCTGTATCGACGATTACCACATCGTTGCCGTTAGTCTTAGCCTGCTGGATGGCATGGTCGGCGATACTGAGCACATCCTTGTTCTCAGGCTCGCTGTATACCGGAACACCCACCTGCTCACCCACTACATGGAGCTGCTGGATAGCTGCCGGACGGTAAACGTCGCAGGCCACGAGCAATGGCTTCTTGCCTTTCTTGGTCTTGAGCATGTTGGCAAGCTTGCCGCTGAAGGTAGTCTTACCCGAACCCTGCAGACCGCTCATGAGGATGACGGCCGGATGACTTTCGAGCTTCAATGGGGCTTCTTCGCCGCCCATGAGTTCTTCCAGTTCATCGTGCACCAACTTGATCATCAACTGTCCCGGCTTTACGGCAGTAAGTACATTCATGCCGAGTGCTTTCTCCTTCACCTTGTTGGTGAATTCCTTAGCCACTTTATAGTTTACGTCGGCGTCGAGGAGTGCACGGCGCACATCCTTCATGGTTTCCGCCACGTTGATTTCTGTAATTTTTCCCTCGCCCTTCAAGATTTTGAACGAGCGTTCCAGTCTATCACTTAAATTTTCAAACATTTTTCTTTCTTTATATTTTTGGCTACAAAGATACGACTTTTTTTCGAGAAAGCCAACTTGTTTATGCTTTTTTTTATCCCGTCGGCTAAAATAGCTGTCGCTCTGCCTTTCCCGAGTTCATTTCTTCAGTTTACTCTTGTGCTTATTTTTCAGGATTCTCCTTCTTTTTCGATTTTGATTCAGCATCAGAAGTTGCTTTTTTCTCTTCTGTAGCCATTTCAGAAGGAGGATCTTTCTTAAAAGCCGAGACATCATACGGATTAGTCAATTCATACTTTTTCCCCGTTGCTTTTTCATAAGCAGCTACCACAGGATCCTTATGTTCCATTTTTTCAAATACCTTTTTAGCCTGTTGCAGATGCTTCTTATCACGTTTTCCCTGTTTATCCATCCATCCGAAAGCATCAAAACCAATGCCAGCAGATGAAGTTGGCAAAGAGTTTATCTTCTCCTGAATATCCTCTTCCATGTTTTTGATGCCTTCCTGATTCTTGCCCCAAACTGTCACTTCGCCTAATTGTTTGGCATCCGGCAAGAGAAACAGAGTATCCGGCAGTTCCTTGTACCAGATAGTTGCCTTCATAAAACCAGGTTTCGATACGGTTGCTGAATCAAACTGATAGCGCATCGTCCAATAGCCCCGATAATCTGTTCTTGCCCAATGATTGTTATTGGTATGAATAAGTGCTTCACGAATAGGCACATGATTTTCTGCCGATGCGATGACACACGTTTTCTGCGCATAGGCTACCTGCCCTAACATGGCAAGCAATACTGTTAAAACCAATATGATACGCTTCATGCTTTTTCTCTGATTTATATCTTTTCTTTGTACCAGACAAATTACTTCTTCTTAATATGAATCTGATACAAAAGTAATGATTAAATCTGATACTTCATTAAATTTCCCAAGAAGTTTAAGTTCATTTAAAGAGTAATGTAAAAAAATTAAGCGTCTATAACAGTTGGTTTATTTATATAGTATCATTCAAAGGTATATAGTATCATTCAAAGGAAAGATATGGTGTTTTCAAACTAAGAAATATTTTTATAAGTAAAAGCATATAGTTTTTAGAGTTCTTGCATATAGTCTTTTTAGTCAAAACACATAGCTTCCCAGATATTACCACTAGGCTCAGCAGCTCTGCCGAGCCTAGTCAGCAGGTCTGCCGACTGCAGTCAGCACATCTGCCGAGCCTAGTGACAAATCCCAGTAAAAGCAGTTCCGTTACTGCAGAAATAATTCACTTAATTCTATTGAGTTCATTTCATTATTCTACTATTCCACGTTGCTCGATTCTCTTAGCCTCTTCAAGAAGCTTGATGGCATCTACATATTGGGCGATGCCCTGAGCCACCTCCTTGGCAGCCTTCATCGCCAAAACTACAGTCTGCGGACGGTGTACCACATCACCTCCGGCGAACACACCGCGACGGGTGGTCATACCGAACGGACGTTCAACAACTTTAACATATCCCTTCTCATCCACCTCGATTCCGGCAGTGGTAGAAACGATACGGTTGGCCGGTCTTGAACCGATGGCGAGATAGATTCTGTCGAATTTTTCTACCCTTTCGCCTTCAGGAGTGTTCAGCACACAGCTTCCCAGACGGCCGTTTTTGCCCTTCAGGAAGGCCTCAACGGTAGTTTTCCACTCAAATTTCACGCCTTCCTTCACCGCATCTTCATATTCGCTCTTGATGGCAGGCATCTCTTCCTGGGTCTTACGGTACAGCACGGTAACGTCGGCACCCAGTCGGATAGCAGTACGGGCAGCATCCATGGCCACGTTTCCGCCGCCAATGACACCCACCTTCTCGCCGTCGCGCAGCGGAACCATGTCGCGGGTCAAAGCACCTTCGTTATAGGCATTCACGTTATGCAGAAAGTATGTACTCTGGCTCACACCGTGGAGCTTGGAACCCGGTGTAGAGTCCATGTTCTGAGGCACGTTTGTACCTGTGCCCATAAAGATGGCGTCGTAGCCTGCACGGAACAGACTGTCGATGGTTACATTGTTCTCGCCCACCATGCAGTTGGTGATAAACTGCACGCCGAGGGCAGCAATCTTAGCCACCTCATCGCGCACTACCGACTTAGGCAAGCGATACTCAGGAATACCATACATCAACACGCCTCCCGGCTCAGCCTGGCCCTCGAAAATGGTGACGTTGAAGCCCTGACGCGCCAGATCGCCGGCTACGGTCAAGCCCGCTGGACCCGAACCGATGACTGCCACGCGGCCACGTGTTTTCTGTGGCAACATCTCGCGCGAAAGGTTCATCTTGGTATCAAAATCGGCAATAAACTGCTCCAGTTTGCCGATCTGTACCGGTTTGCCTTTCTTTCCGAGCACGCAGTTGCCCTGACACTGTTTCTCATGAGGGCATACACGGCCGCAGATAGCCGGCAGGTTGCTCTTGGCATTGATGATGCTCATCGCCGCACCCATGTTACCCATAGAGAGTTCGTGTACGAAATCAGGAATGTCGTTACCAATCGGGCATCCCTTCTTGCACTGCGGAATCTTGCAGTGTAGGCAGCGTTTTGCCTCTTCAATGGCTTCGTGGGTTGAAAAGCCCTCGTTCACGACCTGGAAGGCTGCAGCATCCGCCTGCTGTTCAGCTGCATCATTCTGTTTTGCAGCATCGGCAGTTTCCGTCTGCTTCACTATTGTTTCTGTTGTATTCTGCCCAGCGGTCTGTGCCTCTGCAGCATTCTTCATATTTTTCATTTCTTTCTGTTCACTCATAATAGAACTGCTCTCCTGTTTTATTGATTCTACAATCTATCCTTTGATTTGTGGGTGCAAAGGTACAAATAATATTTCATAAATTGCCCATCCTCCTTACATATTTTCATTTTTCCCGCTTTTTTCCTTATTATCTACAAAAATAAAGCCCTACATTCACATGCAAGGCCTTAAAATAAATACTTTTATGAAGGTTCTACATTCACATGCAAAACTTGCAAATATACGGAGGAGAGGGCAATTGTTAAGGTTGCCCTCTCAGAAAAAACAATTTTATTTTTCTTTAATCTCAATATCTTCCTTCACATGATTACGTATCTTGGTGAGGAAGAGTTTCATACGCTTCGCATCCTTGTGGTCAATGATGTCGATGAGCTCAGCAAGCTCCTCTCTGATCTGTGCCACCTGACCCGATGTGTATGGGTTGAAGAGGATTTCCTGCAGCAGGTAATCATCTTCGTTGAGCACGCCCTTAGCTATCTGCATGTGGCGCTTGAAGGTGGTGCCCGGAGCATCCTGGTGTTTCATCACTGCCGCAAAAGCAAAGGTGCTCACGAAAGGAATACTCAGCGAGTAGGCCACCGTCTGGTCGTGCTCATCAAATGTATACTCATGCAGACTCAACCCCAACTTCTGGTAGAGGTCCTTGAAGAATATCTTGCCCATGTAGTCACCCTCCTTGATGATGACTGCATTCTCCTCTGAAAGCTGGTTCAGATTGGCAAAAGTCGGGCCGAACATAGGGTGCGTGCTCACGAAGCGGAAACCGCTCTTCTCGTAAAACTCCTGCAGCCCGGTCTTTACCGAAGCTATGTCGCTGATAATGCAGTCGTGAGAGAGATGTGGCAACACCTCTTCGAAGGCTGGCAGCGTATATTTTACCGTCACCGCATTGATAACCAGTTCGGGGCGGAACATCTCTATTTCTTCCATCTTGGTGAAGCGGTAACAGTTGTAGGTGAAGCGCAGTCGCTTGGCATCCTTCTCGTAAACCGCCACCTCGTGGTCGAAACTGAGCAGGTCGATGAAGAAACTTCCCATCTTACCTGCTCCCATAATCAATATTCTCATCGCCAGTATCCTTTACTTCTGGTTCAGAATTTCCAATTGCTGGCGGACACTCTCCTCATGGATGTGCTCGAAAATCTGAGCGGCAAACTCAGGGCTCATGCCGCAGAGGGCTGCCTGGGCTCCACGCTTGTCGAGAATCTCGTTGTAACGGCTGGTCTGAACGATGGTCATGTTGTGCTCCTTCTTGTAGGTACCAATCTCGCGGCAAACGCGCATACGCTTAGCCAGGAGATCCATCAGCTGGTTGTCGCACTCGTCAATCTGACCGCGCAGCTGGTGCAGACCCTCTGTAGAATAATGCTCATCGCGCACTACGAGGAGGCTGAGGATGTAATCCAGCACCTCTGGGGTAACCTGCTGCTTGGCATCGCTCCATGCATCGTCTGGGCTGCAGTGGCTCTCAACGATGAGGCCGTCGAAACCTAAGTCCATTGCCTGCTGGCAGAGAGGAGCGATGAGGTCGCGTCGGCCGCCGATGTGGCTAGGGTCGCAGATGATTGGCAACTGTGGTATGCGGCGGTGCAACTCGATAGGAATCTGCCACATAGGAAGGTTGCGGTAAATCTTCTTGTCGAAGCTGGAGAATCCGCGGTGGATGGCACCGAGTTTCTTGATGCCTGCCTGGTTGATGCGCTGCAGGGCACCGATCCAGAGCTCGAGGTCTGGGTTTACCGGGTTTTTAACGAGCACAGGCACGTCTACGCCCTGAAGACTGTCGGCAAGTGCCTGCATGGCGAATGGGTTGGCAGATGTACGTGCGCCTACCCACAGAATGTCGATTCCATATTTCAGTGCGAGCTCTACATGCTCTGGGGTAGCCACCTCAGTAGCTGTCAGCATGCCTGTTTCTTCCTTTACCTGCTTCATCCAAGGCAAGGCTGTTTCACCGTTACCCTCGAAGCCTCCCGGTTTGGTGCGTGGCTTCCACACACCTGCGCGGAACATGTGGCAACCTTTGGCAGCCAACTGCTTAGCGGTAGTCATAACCTGCTCTTCTGTCTCTGCCGAGCAAGGGCCGGCAATGACGCAAGGGCGTTCCTGATCACTAGGAAAATTCAATGGTTCTAATTCTAATTCCATAGTCGTATATTTTTATTTTTTTACTTTTTTACTTTTCAAAAACCTTCTTGATTCTTTCCAGGGCCTCTTTCATCTTCTCATCCTTGGCACAGAGGCTGATACGGATGTAACGCTTGCCGTTGGTTCCGAAGATGAAGCCAGGGGTGATAAAGACGCGAGCCTCATGCAGAATCTTCTCTGTCAGGTCTTCTACATCAGCATATTTCTCAGGTATCTTGCCCCAGAGGAACATGCCTACCTGGTTAGGGTCAAACTGGCAGTCGAGCACCTTCATGATCTCCTCAGCAATGTCACGGCGGCGGCGGTAGTTCTGGATGTTGTTCTCGCGGTGCCATTCATCCGTGTTGTTCAACATCGCTTCGGCAGCTGCCAGCTGTATGCCTCGGAAGCTTCCGTTGTCGATGTTGCTCTTCACCTTCAGAATCCATGAGATGAAAGTCTTGTTGCTCGAAATCATCGCCACACGCCAGCCTGGCATGTTGTGGCTCTTGCTCAGGGAATTGAACTCGATGCAGCAGTCCTTAGCTCCCGGCACCTGCATGATGCTCATAGGGTGCTCGTTGAGGATGAGCGAATATGGGTTGTCGTTCACCACCACGATGTTGTGCTTCTGGGCGAATGCCACCAGCTTTTCGTAAGTTTCGCGCTTTGCCACACCGCCTGTCGGCATGTTAGGATAGTTGGTCCACATCAGTTTTACGTGGCTCAGGTCCATCTTCTCCAGGGCGTCGAAATCGGGCTGCCATCCGTTATCCTCTCTCAGATCGTAGTAGGTAATCTTGGTACCCAGAATCTTGTTGATGGCGGTATAGGTAGGGTATCCCGGATTCGGGATAAGCACCTCATCGCCAGGGTTGCAGAAGGCGAGCGTTACGTGCAGAATGCCTTCCTTGCTACCTATGAGGGGCTGGATTTCTGTAGCCCAGTCGAGGTCTACATCATACCAGCGCTTGTAGAAACCAGCCATTGCTTTGCGCAACTCTGGTATGCCCACCGTAGGCTGATATCCGTGTGCGTTTGGATTGTTGGCTACCTCGCAGAGCTTGTCAATGGTCTGCTTAGAAGGCGGCATGTCTGGACTTCCGATGGCCAGACTGATGATGTCTTTGCCCTCGGCATTAAGCTTAGCCACTTCCTTCAGCTTGCGGCTGAAGTAGTATTCCTGTATTTCCGTTACTCTATTGGCTGGTTGTATCATAATTTTCAATGAATAATTTATAATTAATAATGTATAAATGGGCTTTCACCCTCCGAACTGGCGAATTCTTCACTCGTCGTTCTTCACTCTTCACTTAATTTACTCCTTCTCCTCATATTCGCCCAACACCTTTATTTTCTTCACGAGCGGCGTAATTGCGTCGATGCTCTGGCGGTATCGGGTCAGGTTGTCGAAGGTGAGGTCTACGTAGAAGAGGTATTCCCACTCATGTCCGATGTTTGGCAGCGACTGGATCTTGGTGAGATTGATGTCGTAGAAACTCAGAATGGTGAGCACCTTGGAGAGCGATCCCTTATCGTGAGCCAGACTGAAGACGATGCTCGCCTTGTTGGCCTTTTCGATGGGACGGAGCAGGGCTGCCTTCTGCGGATTGCAGACCACGAGGAATCGGGTGTAGTTGTGCGGATTGTCGTGGATGTCTTCCTGCAGCACCTTCATGCCGTACATGTGGGCGGCGTAAGAAGAGCAGATGGCTGCCCATCCCCTTACCTTATGCTGGGCGATGTAGGCTGCCGAGCCTGCGGTATCTTCTGCCTCCACCGCCTTGAGGTCGGGATGGTTGGCTAGGAATTTGCCGCACTGCATGAGGGCTACCGGATGGGAGTGAACCTCCTGCAGGGTGCTCCAGTCGTCTTCTGGCAGACAGCAGATGCTGTGCTCTATATGGAGCTTGTGTTCGCCTACCACGGTGGTTCCGCTCTGCCGGAGCAGTTCGTAATTGTGGAGCAGGCTGCCCGCAATGGTGTTTTCAATGGCGCAGATGCCTACTACAGTAGGGTCGCGCTTGATGTTTTCGAACACCTCTTCGAAGGTAGCACAACAGATGATTTCAATCTGTTCGCCCTCGAAATACTGGTGGGCGGTAATGTCGTGGAAAGATCCCAGCTCTCCTTGAATTGCTATTCTCTTCATGTTTCTTTTATCTTGTCTAATGTTACGAAAAACGGTCCTACTCAATAAGAGCGGGACCGTTTCGATGATTTCAAGAATCTAATATCCTAAGTTGAAATTTACACGCAACTTCCCGCTTTACAATTATTTGCAAAGTAAAAGTAATAGCTAAAAAAGAATGCGTTAAACTTCTTCATTGTCTTTACATTTTATATGTTACTCACTTTTGTTCTTTCCGAGCCCGTTTCTCCTTTATTATATAAGGAGCTTATCTGTGCTCAGATTTTCCCGAGTTCTTTCCTACACCTCTTTATTATATAAGGAGCAGGCAGTGCTCAGATTTCGAGTTTCGACTTGCTAAAATCTCAACTCGACTGCAAAAGTAACATTTTTCTTTGATATTGCCAAACAATTTGATATATTTTTCTTCATTTTCCTTATATTTTATGCTAAAAAACATATTTTCGCCCGATTTTTATCATCAGAATACGGAAAAATGCAGAAAAATGTACTCAAAAGCCAGGCGCTAGAGAGAGACGCAACACCGGAATCCGTGAGGCAAGCCCCTTCCTTTATCTGCAATGTTCTCTGCCTTCAGCCTTGAATTCTCCTGTCAGCTCCCCTACTTTCTCCGGGTTCAGCTCCAGGTAGCGCTTCATGTCCTTTCCGGCACCATCCTTGTCGCCCATCTGCATCAGCAGATTGCCGCGCTTCAGGAGGTTCTCGCTCAGAGAGGCTTTTACAGACGAGTGTTCCGCAGAATCCTTCTGTTCTGCCAATTCTTTCTCCTGCTCTACAATCTGCTGCGTCAGCGTAGCAAGCAACTGAACAGGGTTTATCTGATTCAAATCCATAACCTTATTATTATTACTTGATGGCCCCGATAATCTCAGTCACACTCTTGCATCCGTGAGCATCAAGCCACTCGTTGATTCCATCCTTCACCTTCTTCGTAACCGCAGGATCAATGAAGTTGGCTGTACCAATCTCAATGGCCGTAGCACCGCACATCAGGAACTCAATGGCGTCCTTGGCAGAAGAAATGCCGCCCAGACCAACAACCGGAATGTTTACGGCATGAGCCACATCCCAAACCATGCGCAGGGCAACAGGCTTAACGCAAGGACCACTCAAACCACCCGTACGGATGCTCAAGAGAGGCTGGCGCTTCTCAATGTCCACCGCCATACCCATCAGCGTGTTGATGAGCGAAACAGAATCGGCACCCTCAGCCTCCACGGCACGGGCGATGTCGGCAATGCTGGTAACATTAGGCGAAAGCTTCACGATGAGGGTCTTCTTATAAACCTTTCTCACCGCCTTCACCACGCTGGCTGCACCCTCGCAGGTTACACCGAAAGCCATGCCGCCATCCTTCACGTTAGGACAGGAGATATTCAGCTCTATGGCAGGAATCTTATCCAGCTCGTTGATGCGCGCAGCACACTCAGCATAACTCTCAGGCGAATGTCCGCTCACGTTGACAATCATATTGGTATCAATGTCCTTGATCTGAGGATAAATGTGAGAGCAGAAATACTCCACACCCTTGTTCTGCAAACCTACGCAGTTGAGCATGCCCTGAGGCGTTTCAGCCATACGCGGATAGTCGTTTCCCTCGCGCGGTTCCAGGGTAGTGCCCTTCACGATAATACCGCCAATCTCCTCCAGAGGAACAAAATCAGCAAATTCCAATCCGTAGCCGAAAGTACCCGATGCAGTCATCACAGGGTTCTTCAACTCCAAATCCTTTATCTTTACACTTAAATCAGCCATAATCTTCTGTTTTTACTTAAAAATGTTTTACAAACAAAGACAAGAGAATTCTTCGTTCTTCACTCTTCGTTCTTCATTTCCAAACGAATTCTTCACTCTTCGTTCTTCACTCAATTAGATTTCCCAAGTAAGTTTCTTGATGTTGATGACAGGTCCATCCTTGCAGACGCACTGGTTACCCTCGGTAGTTTTCTCTACGCAGCAGAGGCAGGCGCCCACGCCGCACGCCATCTTGTTCTCGAGAGAAACCTCACACTCCACGCCAGCCTTCTTGGCAAAGCGAGCCACGCTCACCATCATCGGCTTAGGTCCGCAGGTAGAAATCATATCAAACTTCTCGTTCTCCAGAACAGAGTGGTTGGTAACGAAACCTACCTCGCCAGCCGAGCCATCCTCGGTAGTGATGCATACCTTTCCGATCTTGGCAAACTCATCCAGTTCGAGCAGATCCGTAGCCTTGCGTGCACCCAGAAGGAAAGTAACATCAGCCCCGAAATCCTTGATAAGTTTTCCGAAATAGAGGAGCGGAGCCACACCTACGCCACCACCTACGAGCAGATATTTCTGGCTCTTCTCGGTAGGCATGGTGAAGCCGTTGCCGAGAGGCAGCATACAGTTGAGCACATCGCCCTCCTTGAGCTGTCCGAGCTGACGGGTACCGTCGCCCACCATTGCTACGAGCAACCAGAGCTGATTATTTTCACGATCCACGAAATTGATGGAGATAGGACGGCGAAGCATGGTAGTAGGCGAATGGTCTACTCTTACTTCTACGAATTGGCCAGGCAAGATTTCAGGCAAAGGTTTCTCATCGGTAAGCTTAATCAAAACATGCTTATCGCTAAGCGCCTCTACAGAAACCACCTTGAGGTCGAGAACATATTTTTTCATCTTATTGCTAATTTTTAATATGCTTATTATATAATGTACGTATATTATAATAGGTACGCGTAGCTTCCGGTTACGCCCACCTACGTTTCTACGATGCAAAGGTACATCAAAAATCCGAATTTACGAAAAGAAAAGAGATATTTTTTCTTTATCGCCGCTCCTATGTGTTTGTTTTAGGGTTCTCCAATCCCTACTTTATTTCTTAGGAACGAAAGTTTCCCAGGTCTGATCATCGTAGAAAATACGGATTTCGGTAATCTTTCTTTGCGGTTTGTCTACATATTTTACCGCCGCTTGGGTGATATTTTTAGGTGTACGATTTACACCTTGCATTTGAGGCTGGTCAAAGAGCGAAGGAGAAGTAGGGGAGGCTGCGGCTCCTTCGGCTCCAAAATCGAGCATAGGCTCGGCAGAGGCGGCTCCAGAAGGCAGACTGCCCTGCTTCATCCCCTCAGCACCACCGGCTGCTCCATCCGTAATGCCCTGATACATGTCAGCAGCACCCTCTTCGCTGCCACCCTGGGAAGCCTGGTTCTGATACATAGGAGGAGTACCGTAGAGTACCCAATAAACGTTTACCTGAGGAAAACTCTTATGGATGCCATCCACAATGCTAAGCGAAGGATTGGTCTTCCCGTTGAAAATATTGCTCAGCGTAGCGGTCGAGATTCCGATCATCTGAGCGAAGTTTTGCTGAGTGAGGTGCTGGTCCTCCATCAGCTGTCTGATTCTATCTTTCATGCTCTAAAATTTTTAGCGTTCATTTTTCTACTGATACGATGTTTTATTTCCGAACAAGCCACTTTTAGGCCCTTTTTCGGTTGATTTTACAAAGATAAAGCAAAAATTTAGAATAACCAAACATTTCTGAATAAATTTAGATTTTTAAACTTTAGGTTTCTGTTTATAAATTTGAATTCTACTCACTCCAGTGTTCGGTTTTTAGGTTTAGTTTTATAAATATAAACCTATCAATCAAAATATATGACGAACCTTTTCTTTATAGATTTAGGCTAAATCACTGGTTATTCATACCATAAACCGCCTAAACAAAGGCATATAGAGCGGTTTATGCAATGTTTACCCAACACCTATGTAAAAGTCTATGGCTTACGAAACAATTAAAATACATAACTAACTGAGTTTCCGCTACTTATAAATTTAAAATATAGCATGAATATTTATTCATTCATAACCATAAACACCCTGTTTTACCTTTATTTTTATAAATATAAAACATAAATTCATGTATTTAGTTTTCTTGCATTTATGTTTATAAATTAAAATCACCCGTTTTGATTAATGAATTTAAAAATATAAACTTAGGAAACATAAACCTTAATAAATGCAAACGACCGATTTCAGACAACAGGAAATGGCTAATTTTTCCATTTCTAGCGTATTCCAGCCCATCGGCAAGGAAACGGGCAAATTCGCGAGTAATGAAGAGGGTTAATTTATGTAAGTTACTGATAACCAATAAAGTTAAGTCTATTTTCAGGCGAAACAGGAAAATGGGCATCTAGCTCGAAAAATCGCTTAAATCCCCCATTTTTGCCCAAAAATCGCCCAAAATGAGCCCAGGAAAGCGCCCCAAAAAGAGCCGAAAATCCCCTATTTGGGGCAAATTTATAATGCTAAACGCTAGTTGGCTGCTTTCAGGAAACAGGCAGCAAAGAAGGCCGAAAACGGAAACGAGCTCCTGCCGAGAGAAAACTCTCAGCAGGAGCTCGCCTACTCTCCCCCACCTCGCTCTTCAGCATCAGTGAAGGATAAAAAAGATGAGTTCTTTCATCAGTTCACCCACCGGAGTGGACGGATTATCCAGTCCCTTTATCTTCGCATCCACCTCCTTAAACTTCTCAATAATCGCCATCACTTTCACGCCCGTATAGTTCCTCATTCCTGTAATATATTCGCGCGCCGCCCAAGCTCCGCGCAAATCCAGGAATTTTGCGAGCTCATTTTCGTTCTGCCTGTTGGGTGCATAATAAGCAATCATCAGGTTTTGGAAATAAGTAAAGAGCATCGGGAGAAGCGTGAAGAGAGAACCGCTCTTCGGATTGCTGTCAAAATAATTTATTATCTGATTTGCCTTGAACACATCGCGGCTGACGATGGCACTTCTCAGCTCGAAGGCATTGAAGTCTTTGCTCACCCCTATTTCTCGCTCCACAATCTCCGGAGTAACACGCCGGTCGTTCTCAGGAAGAGAAATGAGCAGTTTATCGAGCTCGGAAGTGAGTCGGTGCAAATCTGCTCCCACATGATCTGCCACCATCTGGGTAGCCTTGGGTTCAATGGTTGCCTTACGGGTCTTGAGATAAGTCTCGATGAAGCCCGGCAGATTTCGGTCGTAGAGCTTCTTGCTTTCAAAAACCACACCCGCCTTGGCAGCGAGGGCAGAAAACTTTTTACGACTGTCGAGCTTGCCGTTTTTATGACAGAAAACAAGGATGGTTGTTTTTACCGGATTTTCGAGGTACTTCTCGAGTGCTTCCAAATTCCGCAAATTCTGAGCCTCTTTCACAACCACTACTCTATACTCCGCCATCATCGGGTAGCCCTTGCACAAATCTGCCACTTGCGCACCCGTAACATCAGCTCCGAAAACTACCGTCTGGTTGAAGTCACGCTCCTCGGGCTGGAGCACATTTTCTGAAATGTAGTCGCAGATCTTATCTATATAAAAAGGTTCCTCGCCCATCAGAACATAGACGGGAGAATACTTCCGAGCCTTCAAATCTTTCATGATTGACTCGTAACTTATTGCACTTTTCTTTTCTACCATTGGATTATTTTTTGTAACTTTGCACCCAGCAAACTCCGGGGGTGCGGACAAGCATTTGCTCCGCCTCCAGGTTCGCAGTTTTCTGAGGTGCAGTTTTCAGCTGCACTTCGACTGCAAAGTTACAAAAAATAAATTGAACTGCCTATATAAAAGAGGTAGTTTTTGAAAATGAGGTATGGTTAAAAGAAGAAAAGAAACCATATCGAAAACAGAAAAGAAAGAAATATAACCCTATATATAATAAGGTACAGAAAAATGATTCGCTTAAATTTGCCATCTTTCGACATCAAGGTTTCGGGCTCAAAACAGCATCCCCAGATACTGGATGTGCTGCGCCGGAAGTTCATCACGCTCACTCCCGAAGAGTGGGTGCGCCAGCATTTCGTTCATTTTCTCATCGAGCACAAGGGGTATCCTGCCTCGCTGCTCGCCAACGAAATCCAGCTGAAATGTGGCGACAAGGTGCTGCGCGCCGACAGTGTGCTCTACTCCCGTGAGCTGCAGCCCCGCATGATTATCGAGTACAAAGCACCCCATATTCCCATCACGCAGAAAGTGTTCGACCAGATTTCGGTCTACAATCTTCTGCTCCATGTCGACTTTCTGGTGGTGAGCAACGGGCTGGAGCATTACATCTGCAAGATGGATTATGAAAGTAAAAAATATGTATTTTTAGAGACCATTCCCGATTATTCCGATTTATTGACATTATGAGCGCAGCGGGGGACAGTCCGGAAGTTTTTAAACAGAGTTTCCCCAGCCTTCAAAATTTGCGAATTTCCGCCCAACCGGCCATCCGTTTTAGAATTCGCGAATTTTGGAGGCCTTTTTCTGCCTTCTTTTCCTCTCCCTTTTTGAGTACTCCTTTTCCTCTCCCTTTTTGAGTACTCCTTTTCCTCCCCCTTTTTGAGCACTCCTTCCTCTCCCATCCCCCTTCTCGCGTTATTTTTTAATAAAAAACCCATTTTCATTTTGTAGTCTCCTCCTTTTGCATTATCTTTGCATCTAATATATATATAGTAAGGTATAGACTGCCTAAAAGAACAGAAAGAAATGGAGAATAAAAAGATAAAAATCGCCGTAGCCGGAACAGGATATGTAGGCCTGAGCATCGCTACCCTGCTGAGCCAGCATCATGAGGTGGTGGCAGTAGACGTGATCCCCGAAAAGGTGGAGCTCATCAACTCGCGCCGCTCGCCTATCCAGGACGAATACATAGAGAAATATCTGGCTGAAAAGGAACTCAACCTCAAAGCCACAACCGATGGAGAAGAAGCCTATAAGGATGCCGACTTCGTAGTGATTGCCACACCAACCAACTATGATCCGGTGAAAAACTACTTCGACACCTCGCACGTAGAAGAAGTCATCCGCCTGGTAATGCAGGTGAATCCCGATGCCATCATGGTCATCAAGAGCACCATCCCGGTAGGCTACACCGAAAGCATCCGCCAGAAGACGGGCAGCAAGAACATCATCTTCGCTCCTGAATTCCTGCGCGAGAGCAAGGCACTCTACGACAACCTCTACCCGAGCCGCATCATCGTGGGCAGACCGAATGGTGACGAGCGACTGGACCAGGCAGCCCGCACCTTTGCAGAACTGCTGAAAGAGGGAGCCATCAAGCAAGACATAGAAACCCTGTTCATGGGACTTACCGAGGCAGAGGCGGTGAAACTCTTCGCCAACACCTACCTCGCCCTGCGCGTGAGCTACTTCAACGAGTTGGATACCTACGCCGAAATGAAGGGCCTCGACACCAAGGCGATTATCGACGGAGTGGGTCTGGACCCTCGCATCGGAACCTTCTACAACAATCCTTCCTTCGGATACGGCGGCTACTGTCTGCCGAAAGATACCAAGCAGCTGCTCGCCAACTACGCCGATGTGCCTGAGAACCTGATTCAGGCGATTGTGGAGAGCAACCGCACCCGCAAGGATTTCATCGCCGACCGCGTGCTGAACATGGCTGGCTACTACGATTATGCCAACCAGAACAACTTCAGCGAGGAGGAAGAGAAGCCTTGCACCATCGGCGTATACCGCCTCACGATGAAGAGCAACAGCGACAACTTCCGCCAGAGCAGCATACAGGGCGTGATGAAGCGCATCAAGGCAAAGGGCGCGCAGGTCATCATCTACGAACCTACGCTAAAAGACGGAACCACCTTCTTCGGAAGCCGCATCGTAAACAACCTGGATGCCTTCAAGCAGCAGAGCCAGGCCATCATCGCCAACCGGTATGACAAGTGTCTGGATGATGTGGAAGAAAAGGTTTACACCCGCGATATTTTCAGAAGAGACTGATCTGAGCTGAAAGTTAACAGTTAAAAGTTAACAGTTAAAAGCTGAAGACGGAATATAGGAAAACAATAATATTTATAATAAAGAGAAAAATAAGAAATGGCAAAATTAGTAATCAATTCCTACGAGGAATTTGCATCTCACCTCGGTGAGAAGTTAGGAGAATCAGACTGGTTGCAGATTGACCAGGACCGTATCAACAAGTTCGCAGACGCTACACTCGACCCACAGTGGATCCACGTAGACGTAGAGCGCGCCAAGGTAGAGAGCCCTTACCACAGCACCATCGCTCACGGTTACCTCACCCTCTCAGTACTCCCATACCTCTGGCAGCAGATTATTGAGGTAAACAACCTCAAGATGCTCGTAAACTACGGCATGGACAAGATGAAGTTCGGTCAGCCAGTCATCACCGGTTCACGCGTGCGCCTGGTAGCCACTCTCCACGACATCCAGAACATCCGTGGCATCTGCAAGACCAGCATCAAATTTGACATCGAAATAGAAGGTCAGCGCAAGCCAGCCCTCTCAGGCATCGCTTCTTTCCTCTACTATTTCAACAACTAAAAGATGGCAGCAGGTAAATGGATTGGTGGTGTGCTCGGTTTCATCACAGCCGGTCCGCTGGGAGCCCTGGCAGGCTATGCCCTCGGTTCCCTCTTTGAGCACGGACTGGATGCGGTAAACCGCGACGGCGACCACCATTACAACAACGCCTACGATGCCTACAGCGGCCAGCAGCACAACGGCCGCCAGGGCTTCGGCAACCAGGGCTACAGCCGCCAGCAGAGCTATGAGGGAGAGCGAAACTCCTTCATGTTCTCGCTGCTGGTGCTCAGCTCCTACATCATCAATGCAGATGGCAAGATCATGCATTCCGAGATGGAGATGGTGCGCCGCTTCCTGCGTCAGAATTTCGGCGAGGCAGCCAAGCAGCAGGGCGAGGAAATCCTCCTCAAACTCTTCGAACAGCAGAAGCAGATGGGCATGCAGCAGTACCGTTCGGTGATACAGGACAGCTGTCATCAGATACGTGCCAACATGATGTATGAACAGCGCCTGCAGTTGCTCAATTTCCTCGTCATGATAGCCCAGGCCGATGGAGTTGTGAATTCTCAGGAGATTCAGGCACTCAAGGAGATGGCCATCCACATGGGTCTTTCTGCCGAGGATGTAGACCAGATGCTGAACCTGGAGAGCGGGGCTTCTTCAGCAGGCAGTCTGGATGATGCCTACCGTGTTCTGGGCATCAGTCCGGATGCATCAAACGATGAGGTGAAGGCCGCTTACCGCAAGATGGCGCTCAAGCATCATCCTGACAAGGTAGCAGCCCTGGGCGAAGATGTGCGCCGTGCAGCCGAGAAGAAATTCCAGGAAATCAACGACGCCAAAGACCGCATTTACAAAGCTAGAGGACTCTAAGTTCCAGATTAGGATTAAAGGAGTTAAGACTGATTGTCCTAGCTGCCTGAAAACGAAAAAAATAAAGGCTCGCCAAGCAATTTTGACGAGCCTTTATTGTATCTTATCGTATCTTTATCAGAAGATTATCATCCGAAAAGAGCGGAGAGAGGAGGAAGATTAATCCTCACCCTCAGTCTTTCTTCTGCGGATAGCGCGCTTGCGCTTTGGCTTCTCCTCTGTCTTAGGAGCCTCAATCTTAACACCAGCCAATTCTGGGTCGATGAGGATACGGCCGCAATACTCACAAGGGATAATCTTCTTGTGCATCTTGATATCGAGCTGGCGCTGAGGTGGAATCTTGTTGAAGCAACCGCCACATGCATCACGCTGCACGTAAACGATACCCAAACCGTTGCGGGCACCATTACGGATGCGCTTGAAGCTCTGGAGCAAACGTGGCTCAATCTTCTTCTCGAGCTCGAATGCCTTCTCCTTCAAATTCTCCTCTTCCTCACGGGTTTCAGCCATGATAGACTCAAGCTCAGAACGCTTCATTACCAGACCCTTCTCGCGGTCTGCCTTCTGGTCCTCAGCCTTGTGAAGGTCGTACAGGCGCTCGTTGATTGTCTGCTGCGCCTCGCGGATCTTCTTGCTGCAAAGTTCGATTTCCAGCTCCTGGAACTCGATTTCCTTGCTCAAAGTATCATACTCGCGGTTGTTACTAACCATTTCGAGCTGCTTCTTATAACGCTCCACGCTAGCCTGAGCCTCCTCAATCTCGTGCTGCTTCTGATCGATGGCGCGGTCAAACTGCTCAATATCGGTCTGGATTTTCTCGATACGGGTGGTAAGACCAGCAATATCGTCTTCCAAATCCTGAACTTCGAGAGGCAACTCACCTCTCAACGCACGCTTTTCATCAATTGCAGACAAGGTGGTCTGAAGCTGATAGAGAGCCTTCAACTTCTCTTCCACTGTCAAATCTGTAGGATCTTTCTTTGCCATAACTTTATTTTTTTTAATGTTGAATGTTAAATGTTGAATGTTGAATGAGGCTTGCGCCCTTCCAACCTATAAATACAATATCGGATTCGTATTTATCTCCGAGATGCAGCATTTGGCATCAGGGAAATTCTCCAGGATGATGCTGCGGAAGATTTCGCCCGTAAACTGCTCACTCTGATAGTGGCCGATGACGCAGATCTGAATCTCCTGCTCGTGGCCGAAATACTCGTGGTAGCTCATCTCGCCCGTGATGAAGGCATCGGCACCTGCCTTGATGGCTGCGTCGAGCAAGAAAGCACCTGCTCCACCGCAGAGTGCCACCTTCCTGATAGGACGGCGAAGCAACTGGTTGCACTGCACGCACTCCACGTCAAACCGCTCCTTGAGCATCAGCACCAAGTCGTCGGCTGCCTGGTCCTCAGCCACCTCTCCGATGACGCCCTCGCCGCCTTTCACGCCGTCCACTTCCTTCTCGCCAGCAAAAAACTGCACGTTCCGCAGTCCCAGTTTCTCGGCAATCTTGAAGTTCACGCCGCCCGCAGCCGCATCCATGTTGGTATGCATCGCCACGATGGTAATATCATTCTTAATCGCCTTGCGCACGGTACGCTGCACGTAGTTCTCGTCCGAGATTCTCGCCAGTTTGCGGAATATCAGCGGATGATGACTCACGATGAGGTTACATCCCTTCTGGATGGCCTCGTCTACCACGGCTTCAGTAACGTCAAGACACAACAATGCCCCTGACATTTCTACCGCCTCTGTCAATCCAACTTGCAGGCCGGCATTATCATATCCTTCCTGCAAGGGCAGAGGCGCGTAATGTTCAAGGGCATCAACTACCTGTTTTATTTTCACGCTCCTATTCAATATTTTATTTTTAGACTGCAAAGTTACTCATTTTTCCCCGATTTTATCTCCATACAGCCCTCTGTTTAAACTTTTTTAATACAAAGTTTCGCTTTTGCGCAAAATATTTCACAAAAACAGCCGATAGTTGTAGATTTTTTATTAATTTTGCAAGCATACTTCATAAAAGCAGAACGGAGCCCGTCCCCCAAGGAAAGGTTCCCGATGAAGAACAGAGTATAATAAATTGGTATAGAACATCGTATCATAAAAATAGTATAGCTTATGCATCAATCTACATTACCCTGCGATTTCGCACTCCCTGCCGAATGGGAGCCACAGAGCGCCATCATGCTCACCTGGCCACATGCCGGCACCGACTGGAAGCCGTATCTGCCTGAAATTACAGATACTTATCTCGAACTGGCAGATATCATCACGCGCTACGAGCAGCTGCTTGTGGCTACACCCGATGTGCCTGCCACCCGATACCAGCTCAAGAAAAAGCTCTCTGCCGAACAGATGAGCCGCGTGCTGCTCTACGAGGTAGAAAGCAATGATACCTGGGTGCGCGACCACGGTCCCCTCACGATGGTGCTGCGCAAAAAGCAGAACACCTGGATGGTGCCTTACCGCATACTCGACTTCAAGTTCAACGGCTGGGGCGAAAAGTTCAGATGGGAGAAGGATAATGCCATCACCCTGCAACTATACTATCAGGCAGCCTTCAATGCCGATATAGAGAACCACCAGGGCTTCGTGCTCGAAGGAGGCAGCATCGAGAGTGACGGAAAGGGTACACTCTTCACCACCTCACAGTGCCTGCTGGCGCCTCACCGCAACCAGCCGCTCGACCACGACAGCATCGACCATCTGCTGCAGACTTTCTTCCAGCTCAAGAGAGTCGTCTGGCTGGATCACGGCAATCTGATAGGCGATGATACCGACGGCCACATCGACACCATCGTGAGAGTGGCTCCACACGACACCTTATTATATGTAGGCTGCGATAATCCGGAAGATGAGCAGTATGAAGACTTCCAGGCGCTGGAAAAGCAGCTCAAGGGCCTCTTCACCTGGGAGGGATACCCTTACCGCTTGCTCAAACTGCCGATGCCCGACCCTATCTATGATGAGGGCGACTGCCTCACCACCAACCCGGAGAGCGAGGGCGACCGCCTGCCAGCCACCTATGCCAACTTCCTGATACTGAACAAGGCGGTGATTTATCCCACCTACAATCAGCCGGAAAAGGACGAGGAGGCACGCAAGCAGATTCAGCTCGCCTTCCCCGACCGCGAAATCATCGGCGTAGATTCGCAGACCATCATCCGCCAGCATGGCAGCATCCACTGCATCACCATGCAGTTGCCCGAGGGAGCCCTCAGAGACTCAAAATTCAACACTCAACACTCAACATTCAACATTTAACATTCAACATTAAAAGTAAAAAATGAAAGTCGGTTTATTACAACTTCATAATACGGCAGATATCGCCAACAACAAGCAGCGCCTGGCAGAAGGCATCATCGACCTCGCCCATCGCGGCGCAGAGCTCATCGTGCTTCAGGAGCTTCATAACTCCCTCTATTTCTGTCAGGTAGAGGATGTTGACCTCTTCGACCTGGCAGAGCCTATTCCGGGCCCTTCGACCGATTTCTACGGCAAGCTTGCCAAGGATCTCGGCGTCGTCATCGTCACCTCCCTCTTCGAGCGCCGCGCTCCGGGGCTCTACCACAATACGGCGGTAGTGATGGAGAAGGATGGAAGCATAGCCGGAAAATACCGCAAGATGCACATCCCCGACGATCCTGCCTACTACGAGAAGTTCTATTTCACACCGGGCGACCTCGGTTTCCACCCTATCCAGACCTCTGTAGGCAAGCTCGGCGTGCTGGTTTGCTGGGACCAGTGGTATCCCGAAGCAGCCCGTCTGATGGCGCTGCAGGGAGCCGAAATGCTCATCTATCCTACCGCCATCGGCTATGCCACCTATGATACCGAGGAGGAGCAGCAGCGCCAGCGCGAGGCGTGGACTACCGTGATGCGGGGCCATGCCGTAGCCAACGGATTGCCGGTCATCGCTGTAAACCGCGTAGGTTTCGAGCCTGATCCAAGCGGTCAGACCGAGGGCATCCAGTTCTGGGGCAGCAGTTTCGTAGCCGGTCCTCAGGGCGAGCTCTACTACCGCGCCAGCGATCAGGAAGAAGAGAGCCTGGTGGTAGATATCGACCTGAAGCACAGCGAGAATGTGCGCCGCTGGTGGCCATTCCTCCGCGACCGTCGCATCGAGAACTACGGGGATATTACCAGGCGATTTATCGATTAACCCATTTTTGCCGGAAATTCCGAGAGAATATCGGGATTCCGGCATACATATATATATAAGGTATAGTTTTTCAGGATAAATGGAGAATTTGGAAGTGATGGTGATACTTTTCATCATCGTGATTTTAGGTTACGTCGCCTGCAAGTTGGGATATATGGGCGACAAGTTTGACAAGAAGCTATCCAGCATGGTGGTAGATATCACCTGTCCTCTGCTGGTGCTCTCGTCAGTAATGGGTGATGAGCTGCCCGACCGCACGCTCATCCTTCCCCTCCTGGGCGTAGGTTTCCTTACCTACATCCTTTTGCTGGTATTCGGTTTCTGGGTGCCGCGTCTCATCACGCGCAATCATGATGACCAGGGTATGATAGGTTTTGCGCTGATGTTTGCCAACGTAGGTTTCATCGGCTACCCTATCGTTTCGAGCATATTCGGTCCGAAGGCCATTTTTTATGCCGCGCTGCTCAACATGCCGAACACCTTTTTTATTTTTACGGCAGGTGTAATGCTCATCAAGGGCGAGTACAGCATCAAGCAGTTCAATCCTAAGGTGCTGTTTTCTCCGGCTCTTCTGGGTGCCTTTGTTGCCGCCCTCCTGGTAGCTTTCGGGGTTCATACGCCTGATATCATTGCGCGTCCGGTAACGATGGTGGGCAACATAACGGTTCCGGCAGCCCTGATGATTATCGGTTCCTCGATGGCTAAGTTGCCGGTGAAGGAGATTATCGGCAGTCCTAAGGTATACCTCTCCTCGTTCTTGCGTCTTGTGGTAGTACCTCTGAGCATTTATTTTCTGTTCAAGGTATGTGGTGTAAGCGATCAGGTCAACGACATCAATACGGTTGTCATTGCGATGCCTGTAGCGAGTTTCGGCACGATGTTCTGTCTGAAATACGGCCGCAATCCTTCGCTCATCACCGAGATGACGTTCATCACTACGGTTGGCAGCATCATCACCATCCCGCTCATCACGCTACTGTTTTCGTAATGCAGGAAGGGTGAAATGCCTGGCGTACTTGCGTATCTTACTGCAAAAAAAAATCCCCTGATGCCACAGAGAGCACCAGGGGATTTTTATCTTTTAATTGTAATAATCAACATTCAACACTCAACATTCAACATTACTTCGCGCTGATTTTCTTTCCATTCTGGATATAGATACCCCTAGATGGAACATTTTGTATTCTGCGGCCGTTCAGGTCGTAAATGGCAGCATTGCCTGGCTTCTTATCCAATGTTACAGAATGGATGCCGGTAGGCTCCAGATCTTCTACCACATTATCAAAGTAGACTATCCAATCCTGGGTATTCGAATGAGCCTCATACTTCGCCTTGCTGCCCGGATAGAGATGCAGCGTGCGGGTTAACCGTTCACTCTTATTGGCAAATACACACCAGTTTATCCAAGAAGGAGCCTCCTTATGACGCATATATACATCCTTCAATTCGAAGCAGGCATTGAATGTATTGCTGCCGAACTCCTCTATCGTCTCAGGCAAATCTATCTCCTTCAACTTGGTAGACTTGAAGGCGTTGAAGCCTAACTCTCTGACGCCGGCTGGCATCTTGAAATGCTCAAGATAAGCATTGTTTTCAAATGCATAATCAGGAACCATATCAGCCTTGTAGCCGTCATAAGCCACCACCTTGGCACCGCTCAGGTCGATGCTCTTGAAATAATGACTTGCCAGCTCATCAAAGTCGCGCTTGTCAATCTCGCCGTTCACCTTGATATTTCTGTATACAAAATAGTCAGGATTTCCGTTGGCAAGTGCTTGCTTCAGCGTTCCAGCCCCCATCAGGTTGATTGTAGTATCCTTTTCCTGATAGTTGCGATAAGTCTTAACCTCAAGGGTATAAACCGGTTCAATACCTCTGAAAGAATTCGGCTTGTCAGTACCCAAATTGATATCATTAACCAGTTCGCCATTCAATTCAACGCAACAGTTCGCAATGCCTGCATCTAACGTCAGATAATAACAGTAATAGGCACCGATAACAGGTTTGCCATTATAGAAATTGGTGGAAGGATTATACCACGTTTCTGCTTGCTTAATCGTTGCACCTTCTCCCACTTTCGTTCTGATCTCATATGTACGAGGCACATATCCGGTTGCCGGCAGGCGCAATCTTTCGAAGTTCTGATTATACAACTCTATATATTCCGAAGAGCCTTTTTCCTTTGCCACAATAGCCAGATAATCACCCGGTTCTGCATCCACTGTACTCACAAAACTGAAAGACAGATACGGATAATACGAGCCTCTGCTCAAATTATTAAAAGTCTGAGAACTGGATGATACAATTTCCCGCATCTCGCCCTTCGCATTCATCAGAGCTACGGCTGCTTCTCCGGTATACGGTTGGTCTCCTGTATTGCCGATTGGCGCACTGAAGATGACACCATTCTGCCCCTTCTTTACATCGGTGATATTCATATTCAACATCTGCAACTCACCTACATTTGTCAAGAATCCCATGCCAGAGACTTTTTCCGTACCGTCAGATGGCTGCATGCCGAATACTGCCGATTGACCTACATTATACTTATCGCCCGTTGGCTTTCCTACGCTTTCCGGATTCAAGGCTCCAATCTTGTAGAAACCGTCACAATAGCCTCCCCAGCCCCAGTTTACGCTGAAGCTTTCGTCCTTGTATCCATCAATTACGAAGGCATGACCGCCACCAGCTGGGTCAGAAGCAGCATAGAGCACAGGGCGGTTGGCATCAATCTCCTCGTGCAGTCTGCCGTTCCAAGCCTCTGCACCCACATCTTCTATTGCCATCAGATGCGAAAGTTTGCTGTAGCCGTAGTACTTCTGCAGGGCGGTTACCAGGTTGCCGATATACGAACCGCTGCCGTCTTTAGCATAATTCATCTCCACTGCCACACCGAGGTCTGCCATCAGTCTTGCCACGCCGTCGAAAGCGGCATCGTTGGTGCCGTCATATTTATCAGGCATGCTTGCCCAATCGTAGGTATGCTCGAAATTTGCAGTAAGGTCCTTGCCGTTCCAGGTATAAGAATGGCTTCCGGTACCCTTGGCAGGATAACCGTGGTGCTTCATTACGATGGCACCAGCCGTTGCCACACAGCCTGTTACATAGTTGTTTGGCGTATACTTATTGAATGGATTGCCCTGGTTCCATTTTGCGGTATTGAGCAGTTTTTCGCCTGTAAAAGCGGCTCTCGTGGCAGTCCGGTTCGCTACATAATTGTCGCCCAGCGCCGCAATCTGCCGTTCATAGCTCTTCAGCAGGTCTTTCAGTCCGTCAGGCAGATTCTCGGCATCAAATGATCCCGTTGAGGTATAGCCCAATACTGGCGTTACGGCATCATCACCAGCGATAATGACGAATCCGCCGGCATCGTTGTTAAATACATAGTAAGCATCCGATGACGATGCAGTAGTAGCCGTGCGGCTCTTCGCCTTCGCCTTCTGCGGCATCTGCTTTCCCCAGAAGCTGTATGCCTGTTGCTGAGCCTGCCACTGTGTGATTCGCTTGGCTTGCAGAGGAGAGTATCCCAGCGCCAGCAACAATACCAATAGAAATTGAATGTGTAATAGTCGCTTCATAAGTTCTTATCTTTTTTAAGGGTTATTATATAATATGTATAGTTCTTAGAAATTTCTTTGTTCTTTTGCAAAGATAATGTTTTTTTTAATACCACGCAAGTTTTATGCCCTCTTTTTTTGCCCCGTTCTCCACTTTTTTACGCAATGACACCCCTTTTTACGCATTGAACGGAAAAAAACTCATCCAATTTTCGTTATTCCCCGATTTTTGCCTTATCTTTGCAAGGAAATTTGGCACGAAGAAATCCTTTTTACCAATAATATAAATTAGAAAAAAAATGAAGATAAACAACAGTACGAAGAAAAGCCTGCTCATCATCGCACTCGCGATGGCCAGCACTACTTACCAGACACAGGCCGCTCCGATAGAACATATCGGCGACAGATACATCATGCATATTCCAGAAATGGAACTCACAGGCGAAGAATCACTCCTCGATGTGCTCATGATGTGCCCGGAAGTCATCTCACTCGACGGCAACAACATCATCGGCGGAGATCCATTCGCCAACCTCTACGGCAAGTTCGTCATCCGCATCGACAACCAGGAATACGGACTCGATTACGCCACCTTCCTCCACCATTTCAAGGCTCGGGAGATAGAAACCATCAAGGTGTGCCAGAACGCCGAAGTGATGAAGGGATGCAGCAGTCTGAAGAAAGTCATCGACATCACACTGCGCAAGAAGGAGAACGGAACCACCGGCAGATGGGGACTCTTCGGTGATACCTACGGCGGCGCAAAAGGCATCGTCAGCGTCATCAGCCAGCAGGATAAACTCCGTGTGCTCAGTCATGTAGAAGGCAACTTCCAGCGCACCTCCAGCAGCGATAAGGACGCCTACCAGGGCATTTCAGGAACCACCGTGAACCACTACTCCCACGAGGGCGCCAAACTCAATCTGCTCTGGACACCTACCGCGAAGGATGTGCTCGAAATAGATGCGATGCAGACCTATACCCGCAACCATTTCACCCACACCCCAGCCGATTACGTGCGCGCCTATCATCTGCAGGCCGACTATACCCGCACGCTCGCCGACAACGGCTCCAGCATCCTCTTTACCCTCGGAGCCGAGCATATCAGCGACAACGGACGCACGCTGGAAGAAACCCAGACTGCGCCTTATCAGAACCACTCTACCTACCCCTTCATGGTGATAGAATACGCCACTCCGGTCATCACCTCCAATCTCTGGATTACGGCAGGTTTCGAGGGCGGTCTCTCCATTGAGAAGAACTGCATCGCCAATTACACCAACCATTCCAACTACCAGGATTTCTACGCCCAGCTGGATTACAACATCGGCAAGTGGGGATTCATGGCAGGCGACCGCTTCCGCATCATCAACTTCCGTCCTAAGCAGATTGCGCCGGAAGAGCACTGGAAGCATACCACGCGCAACCATATCTACTCGGCGAGCGCCTATTACAGTTTCACGCCGGGTCATACCCTGCAGGCCACCTACTGCCGCCGCATCTTCAATCCCGAGTTTGGCGATTTCGTAACCGCGGGCGATATGGAGGGCGCCTGGCAGCCGGTTTATACCGCCGATATCGTCAACAGCATGGCGAATGTGGTAGAGCTCAAGCATACCTACAGCCGCCCTGCCTTCGTGCTCAGCACCTCGGTGAAGAACATCCACCAGCACCTGTTCAGTGCCACTCATGACAATACGCTCGGCATCGGCTCCACCGCCTTCTGGCACAAGGGCATCCTTCGCCTCACAGCCGGCTTCAACTACTTCTGGCAGCGCAGCGAAAACCCTTCAGAGGAGGCTCAGCAGCGCAATGCGGAGTACAATCATTTTGCCGTATTCAAGTTGGCACCGCAGCTCACAATGGCCGATGGCTGGCGCTTTACGGGCAACCTCATCTGGTGTACCCGTCGCCGCAGCGATGCCTACACCCCGGCTAATCTCTATGCCGAGGTAGGGGTATACAAGAATCTGGGCAAGCACTGGACGCTCGAAGGCCGCTTCCACGATATGGCGAGCCAGCACTTCGGCAACCGCGCTGCCACCATCGGCTGCACGTATTATTTTTAATTGAACTTTTAACAATCTTTTTCTAAATCAGAAGCAAGATTTCTGTTCCTTTCTTATTTTATTATCAGAAAGTGAAACAATAAAAAGAAAGGAACATTATATATGAGAAAAATTGATTTCAAGAAGATCGGGCTGGCAGCGATGATGCTCCTGTCGGCCCTCACATTCCAGTCGTGCGATAACGATAACGATACCGACTGGGACCGCGTTTTTCCTAACGCACTGGTAACCGTGAAGAAGAGTGGCGATGCCTGCTATCTGCAGCTCGACGACAACACCACGCTGCTCGCCAAGAACCTGAAACCTACCATCTTTGACGGTAAGGAGGTTCGCGCCCTGGTCAACTACACGCAGACCTCGGAGAAGAGCGAGAAGTATAACCAGGTGATTCACGTCAACTGGATAGACAGCATCCTGACCAAGAAGCCAGTTCCTTCGCTCGGTTCTGATACCGAGAACCGCGAGAAGTATGGCGACGACATGGTCGACATCGTTCGCGACTGGGTAACAGTGGCAGAAGATGGCTATCTCACCCTCCGTTTCCGTGCTCTCTGGGGCGGTCAGAAGGTGCATTACATCAACCTCGTTACGAATCCAGAGAATCCTTACGAGGTAGAGTTGCGTCACAATGCTAATGGCGACCCTCAGAACTACTGGCGCGATGCCCTCGTAGCGTTCAATCTGAACGGAGTCGTGCCTGATACCGAAGGCAAGACAGTGAAGCTTACCATCCGCTGGCGTTCCAGCCAGGGCTACAAGGAGGTAGATTTCGACTACTGTTCGCGCAAGCCTATCAGCAGCCCGAAGATGCTCGAAGGATATAGCCAGGAAGGAAGAGATATCCGATAACGAAGAAAAAGCAGATAAAAGCAGATAAAGCAAAAGCCCCGATGCATGATGCATCGGGGCTTTTTTTACCTTTTTACTTTTTTACCTTTTTACCTTTAAAAGCTGCTGCAGCTTGTTACACCGAGGGTGGTAGCGATGGCTGTAAGGAAGGAGATTGCAATCTGCAAAATTGTTTTCCAGGTACTTGCTTTCATAATCTTTAATGTTTAATGTTGAATGTTGAGTGTTAAATGTTGACTTGGTTGGGGGGTTGGCCTCAGGCGAGGGCTTTATTCAAGCCCGTCGCCGTTATCCTGAGAGCCGCCGCCTGGCTGCGTACCGCCGCCGGTAGTTCCGGAGCCGCCCTGACTGGTGTCGCCGCCTTGTTCAGTGCCGCCAGAGGTACCACCAGAGGTGCCACCCTCGTCGATGCCGGTATAGCCGCCGTACTCCTGAATCTTGCACTTCTTGCGCAGCTCGGAGTTGCTCCAGCTTTTTGTGTTTCTCACAATCAGGTGTACACCCTCTACGCTGGCAGCCGTTACCTTCTCCTTGGTATCCTCCGCCTTCGAAGTCATACCGATAGAGAACAGACCGAGATCAGAGAGACGCACGCTCTTGCCGTCGAGAATCAACTCCTGCAGATGGTCGAGTGCATCCATCAGCACACCGTGGATAGTACCTCGGGAGTAAGGCGAACCGTGGTCAGAGATGTGGGATACAAATCCCTCGAAATCCACCTCGCGGTCGGTTACCGCAGTGGCATACCACTTTTTCTTACCTGCGTTCTCGCCGCTCTGTGGTGTACGCTGCAACTTACGATACTTCAATGTTCCTTTCTGTTCCATGATCTTAAATTATTAAAGGGTTAATATAAATGTTGAATGTTGAGTGTTGAATGTTGACTTGGTGGGGGTGCGTTTTGTCGAGTGCAGCCTTTCTTCGAAACTGCGTTGCAAAGAAAGTGCAAACGAGAACAGAGCTAAGCTTGCTTAAGCTTTGTCGAGTGCAGCCTTTCTTGAATCACGATGCAAAGAAAGTGCAAACGAGAACAGAGCTAAGCTTGCTTAAACTTTGTCGAGTGCAGCCTTTCTTCGAACGACAGTGCAAAGGTACGGCAATTTTCTGATACTACCAAATTTCACCCTGCAGAGTTATGTTAAACGGATTTAACACTTCGGGCTTATCCGGTTAATCTTGCCAACTCATAATTTATCGTGCGAGAAAACTATGTGATGTAAAAAGTTTCTCTATGCTTTCTCATCCCGAAAACAGCAGGAAGCAAGAAATCCATCATCACCCACCGAACCCATTTCCACCCCAAAAGTGTGACAGTTGTGACAGTTGTGACAGTTTTCAGCGCCTACCCCCACCTCCCTCTCTTTAGAGGTAACTTATAATATATATAAATATATATATAATAAGTTAAATATAATAATATCAATTTGAAAGCAGCCCGAGTTCATATACCCCTCCCCTGAAAACTGTCACAACTGTCACAACTGTCACAACTGTAACGCCTCTCTCAATCCTTCTTCTCTCCTTCTCCCTCCATCCTGTTTTGTAAAGAAAAGAGGAATCACCCTACCCCCCTGGAGGTTATTAGGGAGATACGCTCATGCCCATAGGGGGTGCTGCTGAGTAGTTACTTCATTTTTCATCCTTTAAAATCAGTTAAAAATGGGTGTTCCCCCATAAAATGTGCAAAAACATGATAGGATTCCCTCATAAAATGTGTATATTTGCAGCGTTATTCCCTCATAAAATGTGGGATAATAGGTGATTATTCCCTCATAAAATGTGATTTTAAGCTACGGATTATGGAAAGATTAGCTATCAATGAACTTCTGAAATGGAAGAATAAACAATATCGTAAACCTCTTATTATAGAGGGCGCCAGACAGGTGGGAAAGACTTGGCTGGTGAAGGAGTTTGCCCGCCAGAATTACAAGCAGCTGGCATATGTGAACTTTGAAGAGATGAAGATCCTGCAGAATCTATTTGAACAGGATTTCAGTATTCCTAGAATTCTTACAGCTATTGGGGCTGCAACGAATGTAACCTGCACAGAGGGCGAAACGCTGATATTCCTGGATGAGATTCAGGCTGCCCCTCATGCTGTTACTTCTCTCAAATATTTTGCAGAGAATGCGCCGGGCTATCATGTCATAGCTGCAGGTTCTCTTCTGGGTATCGAACTGCATCAGGGGGAATCTTTTCCTGTGGGTAAGGTGGATTTTCTCTCTCTGTATCCAATGAACTTTATCGAGTTCGTGATGGCTATGGGGGAGAAGAATCTGGCGCAGCTGCTTCAGACGAAGGATTGGAATATGATAACGATGTTTGCTCCCAAGTTTCAGGAACTCTTGAAGTATTATTACTACGTGGGAGGCATGCCTGAAGCCGTATTGAGCTTTAGCCAGAATCGTGACTGGAAAGAGGTGAGAACCATACAGAAGGACATTCTGAACAGTTATCAGAGAGATATGTCGAAGCATGCTCCATCGGAGATTATTCCCCGTATTACTGATTTGTGGAAATCCTTGCCCGCCCAGTTGAGCAAGGAAAACAGGAAGTTTATCTATGGAGTGGTGCGCGAGGGGGCAAGAGCCCGGGAGTATGAGTTGGCCTTGCAGTGGCTGCTGGATGCCGGACTGATATATAAGGTATATAATGTGAAGGCTCCCCGACTGCCGCTTGCCAGTTATGAAGACCGGGCGGCCTTCAAGATCTTTGTCCTGGATGTCGGGCTTCTAGGTGCGATGTCTAATCTCAAGGCTGCGACAATAGTGGCTGGCAACACTATTTTTACCGAGTTTAAAGGGGCATTGACGGAACAGTATGTTTTGCAGCAGCTCATTCTCAGGTATGAACCGTATTATTATGCCAAGACCAACAGTACTCAGGAGATTGATTTTCTGCTCCAGGATGAGGAGGACGAGATTGTTCCGCTGGAGGTGAAAGCCGAGACGAATGTTAAGGCAAAGAGCCTGCGCCAGTTTGTTGCAGACAACCAGTCAAAGAAGGCCTATCGCATCTCCATGAATGATTATCTGCAGGAAGATTGGGTTACTAACGTACCGCTCTATGCGGTAAATGGTCTCGAATTTTATTCGATACAAAATTAATCTTTCTCACGAAAACACAAAAGAAATCCCTTAAAAACTTGCATAAAAGAGAAATATTGCTTATTTTTGCATTATCTTTGCAGGAAAGGACGAAAATATGAAACAAGAAAACAACAGAATACAATTACCCCTAGAAGAAATCAAGCTCGCATTCGCTGCTTCATGCGTTGAGGGAGCTGCAAGAAAGCTCGGGGTACCATATATTGAAATATACGAAAGAATGAGAAAGGTTGATTTAATCAACAAGTTCATTCTGCCCCACTACGATACGCTCCACACCGAAAGTCGAGAGTATCTTATAGAAGATGTCATTGAGTGTCTAACTAATTGGGAGAAGAAAGCTTCTCATCAATAAATACTTAGTATATAATGGAACAGAAAAAATATAAACAGATCAACACAAAGACACCTGAGATTCAAGAAATGATTCTCAGCTATCAGATAGGTGGCGTAGCATACGAACTGTCACAGCGCCTGGAAATATCTCCAGCTCTGGCTCTTGATCTTTTCTATCGCAGCAAGACCTGTGCCCAACTCCACGATAAGCGCACCGGCCTGTATCTCATGAGCAATGGCTACATCGCCGATGATTTCATTTACGAGAAGCAGAGAGGGTACTAAGCCGCATTTTTATATCAGAGATACCTTGCCCCCACACGCCCTGAAGGGGCAGAAGCTCCTAGCCCAGGGTAACACCCTGGGTATAAGCGCAATCAGCCCTGCGCCCTGTAGGGGCAAAAGCTTTATGTTTTGTCTGGAGTTTTAAAGCTTTTGCCCTTACAGACCGAAAAGATTTGCGTATTTTCTAAGATTTTAGCTAAAAAGATTTGCGTATTTTCTAATATTTCCGCTAAAAAAATTTGCGTATTTTCTAAGATCTTCCAGAGGATTATCTCCCTACCGAAGATTCTCATTATGAATTTGAGCCAGAAGATGTGAACAAAGAGAACTTATCCATAGCAGAAATGAGCGGCAAGAAACTCGACTGGTTCCGCAAGGTCTGTGCAGCGGTACTTTAGATACCTTGCGCCCCACATGACCATCATGCTGTTGTCGTATTTCTCCTGTTCCTCTTTGGTCAGAGTCTTGGAGTCGGCGATTTCTGCCAGTCTCTTGAATATCTTATGCTGAGCCACGAAAGGCATTTTTTCCAATGTCTCCATATGCTTCAAATTATAAATCCAACAATCTAAAAACGTAGTACACTCTTCCTTATGTACTCACGTTGCAAAGATACGCTTTTCTTTCGTAACTTCCAAGAAATTAACTAAGAAAAATTCTCTAATTCTTGACGAAAAACGAATCAAGCACTTGGTATAATTTTAAGATTCAAGAATTTAAGAATTTTCATTCTTGCTTGATGAATTTTGAACTGACAAATCATCACCATAACCCGTCAAATACTCGTTTTAATACTAAAAAGAATAAAATAACCAGCTAAATATTTGGAAGTTACAGGAATATTGCTTATTTTTGCAGAAGAAAAGCTGCACTCGGCAATTTGAAAGCAAGCTTTCATTGCGCACGTTTGCATCACAAACATTTTAAATTATATAATTATGTTAGGAATAAATGCACCAAAAGTTTTAGCTAAAGGCAAATACGCACAAGCCGTTCGTAAAGCCGCTCTTGCATCCATCGGTGCAAAAGCAAAGAAAGACGATGCCACAAAGACATCAAATTATCCATATAAATTTGAGTGGAATTTAGAATGAATTTAGAAGAATATAAAATAGAACTTTTATCAGACTTTGAAGAGTTGATAAATTTCTATACAGGAAAAGACAAAATGGATGACTTTCTTCATAATCACTTACAAGATTGTGAAGAGAGTCATTATTGTAAGACATTTTGTGTCCGCTTAAAAGCAAACAACACGATTGTTGCAATTTTCGCCTTAGCATTCGACTCTGTTGACATTGATTCAGATGATTTTGATGATATGCGTATGGGGGCAGCAGGAACCGATTTGCCAGCAGTAAAAGAAACATTCCGAGAACAATTCGAACAAAAATATACTTATCCCGCTTTAGAAATTGCCTACTTAGCTATTGAACAAAAATTTCAAAGTTTACACCTAGGTTCAGCCTTAATTGAAGAAATAGCTTCGATGGCTAGAAACCAAAGATATGCCGGTTGCGTCTTCTTGACTGTAAGAGCTTGGCATACCTCTGATTATAGCGCAGTAGGTTTCTATGAAAAAAATCAATTTGCAAAATTGACTCCAGTTCCCCAAATGGATGTTTGGCCAATGTACAAAACAATTTGGCCGGAGGAATAACCCCCTACACGCCCTGAACCAACGGGCACCGGACGAAGGGAATTGAAAATCACCACAATTTCCAGGCCCACTCCATAGAAGATCTTCCAGAGGATTATCTCCCTACCGAAGATTCTCATTATGAATTTGAGCCAGAAGATGTGAACAAAGAGAACTTATCCATAGCAGAAATGAGCGGCAAGAAACTCGACTGGTTCCGCAAGGTCTGTGCAGCGGTACTTTAGATACCTTGCCCCACACGGGCTGAAGGCCCAGAAGCTCCTAGCCCAGGGTAACACCCTGGGTATAAGCGCAATCCGCCTTGCGCCCTGTAAGGGCAAAAGCCTTTTTAAAAAGGATATTAAGAATGAAAACAAGAGAAGAATACATAGCCCTCATCACATCTCATGCCGAAGAACTGCAAAACACCTTCGGCATCACCTCCCTGCGCCTCTTTGGCTCTGTTGCAAGAAACCAGCACCACGATGGCAGCGATGTAGATATCTATGTAGAAATGCCCCCTAAGTTTTTTCTAGTAGTCCGCCTGAAGGTATACTTGGAAGAACTTTTAGACAGCCCTGTAGATATTATCCGGAAGCACCAACACCTCAATCCCTTCCTACTCAAGGAAGTTGAGAGAGATGGGATTGAAGTGATAGCAAACAGAAATGAGCGGTAAGAAACTCGACAGGTTCCGCAAGGTCTGCGCATCGGTACACTTTACTCCTCCTCGTCTCTACGCCTCATATGCCACTTGTAGTCATTGTACAATACCCACAAACCGCCTCCCCCAAAGAAGAGACAGCCCACTATTCCCACTACCTGACAATATGTTTCAGATGGAATTTTTCTTGATACTTTTGGATGAAGAAACATATTGATGCCACCACACACAAAAATCAGACACAACAGGTAAAACTTAATTTTAATCGATATTTTCTTCCTATAAAAAAGAAAACAAACCAAAGAAAGACCTACCATTAACACTAAAATTAATGAAGACATTCTCCCAAAAGTAAATTCTTCATGCCTCAATAACCTAAGGCATAGCGTAAATATGGAAGCAGTAACCAATACAAGACCAACTGCATAACCTATCCAAATCACTTTTCGATTATCTTTAGAATCGAAATGTGAACCCACGCTCTTCCAATATTTATCCATATCTTTCATAAACCTTATTCCCAATAATAGTAGTTACTAATCACGACGCCTTGCCTCCGGCTCCGCCACCATTTCCGGCACTTCTTCCGGCAATTCATATCTTCTGATATGATGATCTTCCAGATAGATATGGTTCAGCGTAAAGGCGAGCGACTCCAGCGTCTTCTCCCTTACCGCCGGCTTCAGTTCACATTCCCATATCACGATGGTATGCCATCCCATTTCAGCCAGCCGGTGCAGCACCTCATGGTCCCTCTCCCGGTTTCTCCTGATCTTCTCCATCCAGAACCCGGTGTTCGATTTCGGCACCACATAATATTTGCACCCCTCATGTCCGTGCCAGAAGCACCCGTTCACCAAAATACAGGTGCGATATTTCCTCAGCACAATGTCCGGCTTGCCCGGCAACCGCGGATGATTGAGCCGATACCTGAATCCTCTACTCCACAGAAATTTCCTAACAAGAATCTCCGGTTTGGTATCCCTGCCCCTTATTGCCGCCATATTGTTGTGGCGCTGTTCTATGGTCAAACGGTCCGACATCTTTAATTTATCACCAACATCTGCTTAACATTGCAACATCGCAGCAGGCGTTATGTTCAGAACCTTGCATAGCAATCTAGCTATTTTTAGAGTAGGCTCAGAGCGCCCTGTTACATAATCGTTAATACGTGAAGGACTTACTCCAATTTCTGAAGCCAGTTGTTTTTGAGTCATTTCCTTTTCATTTAAAGAAAGTTCGATAAGTTCAGAAACAGAAGGCTTTCCGATAGGAAAATGTTTCTTTTCGTATGACTCAACAATGTCCGACATTAATGTCAGTTCTATGGCATTCTTATCATTGGCAGGCGTATCGTCCGTTACCAATGGCAGGAGATCTTCTATTCTGTTGAGCGCAAACTCATATTGTTCTTTCGTAATTCTATCCATAATTGTTTTTATTAAATGGTGGAACAATCTATTTTGTCATATTCACTATGTGTTCCGACAAATCTTACGAAGAGTCGGCCTATTGTAAATTTAATTACCACTACCAACCTATACCTGTTTCCTCGAATGTTGAATACGTAATGTTGATTACCTACGTAGTCAGCATCAGGAAAGTCAGTTCTTATATCAGAAAAGTTGCGCCATTCTGCTTCTTCCGCAATCTGGTACCATCTTTCCAGAGCTACTTTTGAGTCTTCTCGCCCAGGGGTCTCGTAAAACTCTTTTAGTTTCCTATGCGAAATAATTCTCATAATTCCATGATTTAAATTTTCATTGCAAAGATATATAGAAATATTGAAATACAATAGTTTCTTCCATAAATATTTTGTTTTTTAGGATTATTTATATAATTAAGCTTGTTTTTCTACTATTTAGCTTCCACCTTTCCCCCTTACGGGCTGAAGGTCCAGAAGCTCCTAGCCCATGGTAACACCCTGGGTATAAGCGCAATCCACCTTGCGCCCTGTAAGGGCAAAAGCTTTATGTTTTGTCTGGAGTTTTAAAGCTTTTGCCCTTACAGACCGAAAAGATTTGCGTATTTTCTAATATTTCCGCTAAAAAAATTTGCGTATTTTCTAAGATTTTAGCTAAAAAGATTTGCGTATTTTCTAAGATTTTTGTATTTTTGCACCGCCAAAAGGCATAAAATCAAGAAGTTAAAGATTTCGTAAACAATAGAAAATAAGATGAATAGAATTTTTAAACGAAAACTATATGATAGACTCCTGCAATGGAAGAATACGAGAAAGGGAAAAACAGCCATTCTCGTAGAAGGAGCACGTCGCGTTGGAAAGTCAACGCTGGTGAAGGAATTTGCTCAGAAAGAGTATGAATCTTATATTCTCATTGACTTCAATAAGGCATCCAAGCGAGTTGTTTCACTATTTGACGATTTGATGGACTTGGATTTTATCTTCCTTCAGTTGCAAGCTATATATAATGTTTCTCTCGTAGCAAGGAAGTCTGCCATCATTTTTGATGAGGTGCAGGCGTGCCCTAAAGCAAGACAAGCCATCAAGTATTTGGTGGAGGATGGAAGGTATGATTATATAGAGACGGGGTCTCTTATCAGTATCACTAAAAATACGAAGGGCATTACCATTCCTAGTGAAGAGGAAAGAGTCGCCATGTACCCGTTGGATTACGAAGAATTTCGTTGGGCGATGGGAGATACGGCATCAATTCCTTTGCTCAAGCAATTCTTTGATAAACGGCTGATGCTAGGCCAAGCTCATCGAACAAAGATGAGGGAACTTCGTCTATATATGCTTGTTGGTGGTATGCCTCAAGCTGTAAATGAGTATTTGGAGACAAATAATCTCAGTATGGTAGATTTGGTAAAGCGGGATATCATTCGTTTGTATCTAGATGATTTTCAAAAGATAGATCCCTCTCGCAGAATAGAACAGTTATTCTTGAATATTCCTGCCCAGTTGAATCAGAATAGTAATCGATATAAAACTTATTCAGTTGTGGGAAGTGTGGACACGGACAAACTCCAAGGACTACTTCGAGAGATGGAAGATAGTAAGACTGTTTTGTTTACTTATCATTCCAATGATCCCAATGTAGGGATGTCATTGCATCAAGACAATTCAAAGTTTAAACTGTTTTGTGCAGATACAGGTTTGTTTGTGACTTTGGCGTTTTGGGATAAGTCGTTTACGGAGAACGTGATTTATGAGAAACTGTTGAGTGACAAACTTTCTGCCAATCTGGGCTATATTTACGAGAATCTGGTAGCCCAAATGTTGACGGCGAATGGTAACAAGTTGTTTTATTATTCGTGGGCTAAAGATGCAACGCATAATTACGAGATTGATTTTCTTTTGTCTCGTGGAGCCAAGATTTGTCCGATAGAGGTGAAGTCATCTGGCTATAAAACTCATGCGTCGCTAGATGCCTTTTGCGATAAATACTCTATGGTGGTGTCACAACGCTACTTGTTGTATACTAAGGATTTGACGAACGATGGCAATACCTTATTGCTGCCATTCTATATGATTCCACTCATTTGATGGTAATATTCTTACGAAGATTTTGGCAATAGGCCCACTCCATAGAAGATCTTCCAGAGGATTATCTCCCTACCGAAGATTCTTATTATGAATTTGAGCCAGAAGATGTGAACAAAGAGAACTTATCCATAGCAGAAATGAGCGGCAAGAAACTCGACTGGTTCCGCAAGGTCTGTGCAGCGGTACTTTAGATACCTTGCCCCACACGGGCTGAAGGCCCAGAAGCTCCTAGCCCAGGGTAACACCCTGGGTATAAGCGCAATCCGCCTTGCGCCCTGTAAGGGCAAAAGCCTTTTTAAAAAGGATATTAAGAATGAAAACAAGAGAAGAATACATAGCCCTCATCACATCTCATGCCGAAGAACTGCAAAACACCTTCGGCATCACCTCCCTGCGCCTCTTTGGCTCTGTTGCAAGAAACCAGCACCACGATGGCAGCGATGTAGATATCTATGTAGAAATGCCCCCTAAGTTTTTTCTAGTAGTCCGCCTGAAGGTATACCTTGAAGCCCTTCTGGGCTGCCCTGTTGATATTATCCGAAAGCACCAGCACCTCAACCTCTTCCTGCTCAAAGAGATTGAGAAAGATGGGATTGAAGTGATAGCGGAGCGATAGATTGGGGACACTCGTTGGTGAATATACAGACGATATTACGAGTAACTTTCTCAAGACACCCGCTTATACTAAAATCCTTAGTTCCAATAAAGAGCTTGACTTTTATAAAGTACTACCTTATCTACTGAAGAGACTATAAGATCACTCAGATTAACTTCGATAACTCGGTATTGAGCTTATACTAATTTTTATTGTTGACCTACGTGACATTAATAGATTTTTTATTTGACATCTATTTATATCTTGGTGTTTCATTTCTGGACCTAACATTATCTCTTCTAGAACAAATGGATATTCGCGTTCATCTCCATTATGTCCCAATAAGTTCAATTCTATATATGGTGTTATTATAGATTTAGCTGTACTATACCATCCATGCGGTTCCTTTGAAGAGACAAAAAGACGATGTTCTTTTTCTATTTTAAAATCACTTGGCTTAATAAATAAACTGTTATTATCTAAAATACGAAATCTAAATCTAATATTTTCTTTTTCTAACTCGTGATTTATTTTTTGAATCTTTGAGAAAACCTCATTATTCTTATCTATATACTTTACTTTTTTCACGACTGATTCTTTATTTGTTTTCTTAAAAATCATACATACTCCCTTAGCATCTTCGCCGTAAAAGCGCCACATATTCAAATCATCTATACTATCAGTAAAAGATGTGATAAATTTTTTATCTGCAAAAAAATATTTATCATCTTTATCTTCTTCTGTTTCTTTAAAGTTTCGTGTGTATTCCGATAAATAATCAACTTCAGTCCTATCATTCATTGAAACAATAGAATTTAAACGCATTTTACCAGCATCTAAAGTTTTTAACAATGTACTCAAACAACAATATTTTGCTAAAACTTCTTCCGTAGAATCCTCAACAACAAACTCTGGGAACAAAGTGCTTTCGACTTTATCATTAAGATAATAGCAATCCCTAGCCCAATCGTAACAAATATCATTAAGCTTAATTTCTTTATTAACAATCTCTTGAACTTTCTTTTTTATGCATTCTACAACTTTATCAAAATCCGTTGGCAAAGAAAACAATTTACTAAGAGCTTCATCTTTTGTTAAACCATGATTATATATATTTTTTCCATATTCTTGATACATCAGATCTATTCTGGGGTATACTACTAAACTCTTTTTCACTTTGTCAAATCTTGTGAAAATTCTTTTTATACCTAAACATCCGCCAATTAAATTAACACTGATATTACAAAATGCTCTACCATCTAAACGAACAACAGAAGTCAATTGCATTATGCGTTTAAAAGAAAAATCCTCAATTATTTCTAGTATATCATTATCACAAAATTTCTCTCTTACTGCACTAATTAGTTCGTAATACGATTTCAATTGAGAATTCAAACGTTCCTGTTCTTTCACAGCAACATCCCAATTCTCATACATAAACTGATACTTATCGAAACAATTACCTATAGTGTTATAAATACGTAAAAGCATAAGTCTATTTTGAATTTTGCTTTTACTTATAACACAATTATCTGCTATTTTTGGGGCATTCTTTACATCAAAATCATGTCCTCTAAATACCGGTATTTCATCAACAATATCAGAAAAACCTCTTCTACGAAACTCACTAGCATTAATTTCATCTTTATTTTCAGACAAAAAAGAGTCTAGCTCTTTTTCGAACATATACTTACGTAACAAATAAGTATCTAATACAACTTTTTTTGTGTCTTTGTCAAGACCTAACATATAAAGAGTTTCTTTCATGTCCTTCTTTTCCATATCATTTATTTCCTAAATTTTATAATTTCCTTACCACTCATAAAGATAGGTGCACCATCTATGTATTCCCTGTCATCTATTCGTTTTTGGGAAATCAACCGTTGTACATCAAGTTTACCTAGCGTTACTTCTTCGTCAAAGACATAACAGAAATAATTACCCTTTGGCTCACTTGGATAAAGAGTTTCACGCATTCTATCCTCTTTGATATAAGCATGGTGGTGCACATGGAATACACGATACTTATTTTCATGTTCATGCCCATACTCATAGAGCACAACAAATGATACCACCATCTTGTCAAGGTGAGCCTTTATCTGTCCACCTTCACGTTCTTTACCGACACGGATATTATATATAAGAGTTCCCTTATCATTCTTTCCGAGAATCCAATTGAGGTGTGCTTCGTCATGATAGCAACCAACCAGAATCGTTTTATCAAGATAACGCTCAAGATAGTGCATCGTCAGGAACGAAGACGGCACCTGTATACCCTCTACCAAAGGAGCAACCTCTGGTAATAACGTTTTAGGATCATCACCTAACTTGCATGGCACTACATAAAAAGAATCTTTCAACTGAGAAAGAATAGTTGCATTTTCACCAGCAAACTGTTCCCCGTTATCCAGCGCTAAAGAGTAGTACCTCTGTGTACCTCTATCATCGTAAGGTGTAAATATCTTGCCGAGTAACTGCTGGAAATGGTCTTGGATATATTCCACGCCACTAACTCCTTCCTTGGCTGTCACAGCGTAAAAGTCAAACTTGGAATTTAGCATTTGCTGGATTTCCTTACGGAACATTTTCCTAACCTTATCTCGCCAAACTTTCTTTTCTCCTTGCCCGTTACGCCCATACAGGGCAACAACAAACAGAAAGTTAACATCATAATGGAACAGAAGCAGCGTATCACGGTCAAACAATCTGTTCTGAAACTGCTTGGAAATGTATCTGTTGTTCTTTCTGTCAGTTTCCTTAATACCGTCTATGGCATAGCGAAACTTTTCGTCCATAGTTGCAGAAATGAAGAAGTTAGGAATGATGTTATATCCTTCTGTTTCATCATCCCGAAGCTTTATACCGGATTCAGGCTTTCTGCCGCTGTTGAAGATATCCAGGTTCCACTGTATCACGTTTCTCGCATAGGTGTATTGCTTATAAATGGACTCCTTCCCGAGTTCGTTGCCCATCTTATAATACTTACTGTCACCGATATAATAAGTATTGCTTGATTCGTCAGTAATCAAGCTCTTCGCCGTAAAGAGGTGGTCCACAATCTTACCGTCTTCCTGTTTCTTGTCCATTCCGTCAGGCAGCGGATTATCGCCCACCAAGGCATCAATAATCGCCTCAAACACGATATGAAAACTCTTGACAAGCAGATACTCTTTCTGGCTGGTATTTACATATATCAGATGCGACTTGTCGAAGAAAGCATAGCACAGTTTCCAAAGCTGCAACGCCTTGTCAGAGAAATACTTATACTTTATCTGATTCAAGCGTACTTTGCCATATCCGTTTCTGTATTTCTCAAACTGTTTGCCCTTTATCAGGTCAAAATTGCAGTTAATTTCTTTAGGAAATCCGTATGTATCACCTATATAGTTGAGAATCGAAAAGAAGATAACAAGCAGTTCTTCATCGAAGTTAATCTTGCGTTTCTTGTTGACAGGGTTTAAATAGATGGCATCTCCACCCTGAATGATAGCAGAAGTAGTACTGATAGTGCGAGTCCAGTTTATCTTGTTCAAGCCTGAATGGAGGTTCTTCAGCACGAAGAAGAAGAAACTTTTATTGTCCTTATTAAACTGGATTAGCGACAGAAGAATATCAAGGAATGTATTGCTCTTTCGCTTGCTGCTACCACCCACCTGATTAATCATCTTCTGATAAACAATAGTCGAGTCGTTGCTCTTGTCGTTCTTATATACAACGATGGCTCTATATATCCATACAGCAAATCCATAGAGGAAATCACGCTCCTCTTTTGTCAGTTTTTCCTGACCTTCAGGGTTGATAATATCGTATGGCTGGTACTTACCAAAAGCAAGTTCCTTGCCATCCACATCACGCAGCAATACTTTAGGAAGAATAAACACGCAGTCTCCTAATAGGGGATTATAATAATACCCTACATAATGGATGGACACCTTGCCCTCTACGTTCTCCATTGGATCGATGCCGTATAATACATCGTGCACATCAGATACATTGTATTGATATTCTTCTATCAGGATTCTCATTTTCCTACTTTTTAAATCGATTATTTGCAGACAAAAGTCTTATTCATAACATACTTTCAGCTGCAAGTCTAAGCGGTTATCCAACAGCATTACCATGCGGTACATAGTGATGTTGTTAATACCCTTAACAATGAAACAATCGCCCTCTTGGATATAACTATATTCAGGTTTATTCAATATAGCCTCATATTTACTCTTTGTTACCAAAGGTGTATGAAGACGATGATACTTCATTTCTGCCGCAATTTGCTCTACCTTTTCTATTCCGATTTTAGAAAGCGTTTTATGATATGTATCAAACTTATTATTCTCGTTTATTACGGTTCCGTCAGGGAATTCAACAGAAAACACTTTAGAAGTTTTTGGAAGTTTCTTATCGCCTTCGGTTTCAAATCCCTCTTCACTGTTGTCTTCATCAGCTTCAGAATCAGGTTCCAAATTCAAGTTACTCAGGAATTTAACGATTTTCGTTCCATTCACTTTGACCTGATTGTTTTCTACAGAGTAGAACTTGTCAAATGAGAGTTTTTCTCCATCCTCATCTTTAAAGGTATCTCCCTCAAATTCAGAGTCTTTGAACACATCATTCCAAAGATAGAAGATAACCTTGCTGACAAATTTTTCGGCACTTATTACACCATCTTTAGCCTTGCAGAAAAAGTAACCCATCTTCTTGTCTTCAGAATATGTTGCATGGTAAACTTTGTCATTAATAGCCTCAAGGAATTTCCACCAATCATACTGAGCACCATTCACTTCAATCATCCATTTCTTACCAGCATCACTTATTGGCACATAATTCCAGTCCCAACGGCGCTTGAAGGCAGAATCTATCGGGAAGAGAGACTGGTCGCTGGTATTCATAGTTGCCCAAATATAGAGGTTATTAGGAAGCAGCAGGACGTCTCCAGCCAACACTTCGGCTACAATGTCCTTATCGCCTTTAAACAGAGCGTTAATACCCTCCTTATTCTTGATTTCCAGTCCTTCAAATTCTTTTTCGAGCAGTTTCTTCATGTCAGAATCAGCCTTGATAGGATACTCAGAGAATCCTTCATCGCCACGGTCGAGCAACTGGAAGAGATCACCGAAAATCTGGGCGCAGTTGCCTCGGTTAATCTCTTCTATAACCAGGAATTCGTCCATAGGCTCTTCGCCCTCTTGTACGTCACAATACTTCCTCCATGCCGCAACGTATGCCTGTAGGAAGGCCTGACTCACGTACTCGTAGACGATTTTGTCTTCCATCATTTCTTTACCGTTATAATTTACAGGGACGGCATTAGTACCAATAACAGTCGTTACAGGTACAGACTTAGTGGTAGGCTTATATGCGCCTACAAAAGTGGAATAGTCGGTATCAGGATGGAATGTTGTTCGGATAACATCCTTGCCCGCTGTAAGCTCGTTTATAGCGTGGCTCTTGCCGGTGCCAGGAGCACCGTAGAAGATTTGCTGGAGAGGAATCAAACAATTATTATTACTCAATATCTCCTCAACATCATCTTCTTTCCCATCATTATATGGCGTTGTTACATTTTTAATCTCAATATCAAATATTCCATCTTCTGCTTTTTTTATATGCAGTTCAGAATATTCCCCTGCCATATAATTACGAACAGTAAACTTCGCTTTGCGTTCTTCACCTGTACTATCTAGATAAACGACATCCTGCATCAAGCCATTAAAATAGAAACGATTATCAATTTTTCCATTTTTTTGAACAACATTTTTACGAGCATTCCAGACCTGTGTTATTGTATCTACAGACTTCCCATCTACTTTAAACAAAGCATCAAGTATAGCCAATTGGTCTATAACAAACTTACTAGAATACTCAATAATGCAATGCGTGGCTGACTGATCGAATTTTCTTGGTAAAATTGAAGCTATAAACAATATAGCCTGTGAAAGATTTTCTTTAAAAAATCTTACCGTAACATGTTCGCCAGCACCTTCAAAAAAAGCATAATGCTCATTATCCAAGAACAAATCTGTATTCTTGGCATCACCAGCATTTGGTTGCCTATAGCTGGCATTTGTATCATTTATATGTTTTACAATCTCATCCATTTCTTATAGTTTTATTGATTTCTGTATCATACTAAAGCAATCTACTGGAGAAACTGCAATGTTTAAATCTATAAGTTTCGTCTTACTCTCAACAATAGCAGCATTAAGCTTTTGAATATTATTATTCATCTCCTTCATATAAGGCAAGCACTGTGTGCATATCTTCAGATTAGCAGAAGATTCAGACATATCAAATACTCTATAAACGGAATAATTAGTATCAGCATTCAATAGATTAGCAAATTCAACCTCTTGATTGCTGAAAACAATATTCTGGCTGAAACCAAATCTTGTTGACTTAACATCAACATACTGATGTATATCAGAAGTTCCATTCAAAATAAAATCGTATGGCAAACCAGATTCTCTGCTCTTATTCATCCATTCAAAAGAATCTAATTCCTTGGCAGATTTTAATCTTTCTAGATACTCATTTACCAATTCTTCACCTTGCTTACCTACTAAAGCAATATGCTTTTTTGCCTTATCTAAATCAAACGGTTTATATTTTTTACTTACAGCACCCGTTTGAGAGATGATTTCTATCTCCTTTTGAATATCAATACTAGAGTTGTTTATCTTACTCACCATGATATTCTTTAAACCAGCATAAGCCTTATCCTCATCTTTAATGATGCGAACATTATCCTTAACCAAGGTCTTGATAATAGCAAAATCTTCAGAATGACTATTGATAAGCCAAAATACCAAATCTTTATTTTCTAATCCAGACCAAAGGAGATACCAATCTGCACTCTTATCTTCCAAGGCAAACTCTCTAATTTTTGAGACAACGGATTCTTCACCAACTCCCCCTTTTCGTATTTTAGGACTTCTATAAGTTCCATCAGGATTTTTGATTCTGTCAAAATAACAATCCAGTATTTGACAGTAATCCCCATAAACTAACATTGCCGTAGTAACGACATTATCTCCTAAGAATTGGAGGACATCTTCAAATAGTCCAATGTGAGTTTGATTACTTGTTTCACTTGTACCCAATTCTACGCCGCTTAATTTCTTTAAGCCGATGCGCTTTTCTATATCAAAAAAGAAAAACATATCATTCATGAATTATATTGTTTATGATAAGATAATACAAAACTGCATAAATAGTATTTACGCTAACAGCATTTCCTGCTTGCTTATACAGAGAGCCATCAGCAACACCTGCATTACGACCATTTAGTGCAAAACTTGCAGGAAAGCCCTGCAACATAAATGCTTCTTCTGGCGTTATTTTACGAATTGGCAATTTTGCCAGTTCTTCTTTTGTCATCGTTTCTACAGGATTTATTTCTCCTTGAGAATCTATGAAATCTTGACTATAATAGTTATCTTGACAAGCTCTATGCATTTTGTGCATTGTTGCAGTCAGAGGTCTAGCTATTCTCATATTAATATCTGAACGAGATTTGAAATTAGCTGACCCATCAGCCAATATGGTTGGTTTGATTTTTTCAGATAAAAAGTATTTTTGATTAACATTTCTCTGAAGTAAATCATTAACTGTTTCATAATGACTAACACTTAAATTAGCATATACATTCTCAAAAGTATCAGCAACATTTGCACTAGAAAACATATCCTCAAAGTTGTCTGGAAGAGGTTCAGTAGTTGCAAAAATCAAAAGCCTATTTCGAGTTTGTGGAAGATGAAAATTTGCCGTATTGAAGACTGTACTAAACACCCTATATCCTAACAATTCTAATTCTTCATTAATTCTATTATAGGTTCTCCCTTGGTCGTGATTTCTTAGATTCTTTACATTTTCAAGCAAGACATATCGAGGTCTTCTTGCTGCAAGAATGTCTATAATACGGAAAAACATCTGTCCTCTATCCTCATTGAACCCAGCCTGCTTTCCCATCATACTAAATGTTTGACATGGGAATCCACCTGTTATCAGATCGAAGTCTGGCAAATTTTCTATATTCTCTGGATTTTTAGTAAATTCTACAATATCCCCCATTGCAACTTCCTCATCCTGCTCTGGCCTGTAATTAGCACAATATGTTTTCACTGCCTTAGGATCTATTTCAGAATAGCCTACGCAGTGAAAATTCATAATATGGTCTTGCGTCAGAAGATCCATCGCTCTTCTAAAACCGCCTATACCTGCAAATAATTCAAGATGTCTCATTTTATAAATTTCATAATGCCATCACCAATAGCTTTGGCAAGTTTTACTGGAACTGCGTTCCCAACCTGTGCATACCACATATTCTGCGAACCAGTTATCACATAATCATCTGGGAAAGTCTGGATACGTGCAGCCTCCCGAGGACTCAAACCTCTTGCATCCCATGGATGTATATACATATTACAATCAAACCTCATGTGAGAAGTTATCGTCTTGCAAATTTGCGTTTCATCCAATTTGAAATATTTATCCTTAAAAATACCATTTCTTCTTTTATAAGGCATAATATCTGCTATTGACTCATGCAAAGAATTTGCTCCTTGCGGCAACCGCCTATATATCTCTATATCACGCTCATTATTATATCTATTCTTGTGGTTATAGAGTTTCTTAATATCTTTTTCTCCATTAATAAACTTATAAAAGTCATTATGAATATATGTAAAATCACATTCTGTAAAACCAGACTCTGCGCACTCTATTCCCTTCGAACCTTTTTCTTTTTTGGCGACAAGATGTGGTAATCCATCTAAGGCGTCTTTCAACACAAATGGTTTTCGTTTATGTTTATATATCTCTTCAAAAATTAATTTGGGAGAAATATTAACTCTATTACCTATCATTATAAAACGTTCCCTATTTTGAGGAACACCATAATCTTGCGCTTTTACAAGAGCATAATCAAATTGATATTCTTCTCCCAGATACTCTTTAAAATTTTCTTTAATTTCTTCAATTTTGTTCATCATTCCCTTTACATTCTCCATTATAAAGAACTTTGGTCGAACATTCTGCAAGAAAATCAGATATTGTTTATAAAGAGAATTACGTGGATCATCTAATATGCGTTGTCGGTTTGCCATAGAAAATCCTTGGCACGGAGGTCCTCCGCAAACTAAGGTAATATCTGATAACAAATTCTTATACTCATCAAGATGCTGATTGAGGTCAGCTATATCACCAACAAAATAATGATCATCACTCAATTCATGATTATACTTGTAGGTATTACAAAACTGCTCTACGATTTCATTTACAAACCATGGAGTAAAGCCAGCTTGCTGCAATCCAAGACTAAGACCGCCACAACCAGCAAATAAGTCTACAAATTTATATTGCTTCATTTCTATTTCATCTTTATTATCTACCTCTTCTAAGAAGATTATGAATATACAAAAATAAGCATTTTTTTTCGTATATAATCAAAAGCATATTCCTTTTCAGGACTTTTCAGGACTTTCTTGCTACTTGATTATAGATTTTATAAAAAATAAGTTTTAAAATCACGCTATTTTTTTTGGAAATCCCTACAAATATTCATATCTTTGCATCATCAACAAGCATATCGCAACATGAAAAAGAAAAAGAAACATATATTGGCGGCTATCCGTGAATGCCTGGCGAAGAACTTGCCGGCTAGCGGGAAGGCGATACTTTTCGGCTCGCAAGCCAGAGGTACCGCCAGGGAGGATAGTGACTGGGATATCCTTATCATATTGGATAAGGAGAAGCTCATGGCTGACGATTATGACAACATCACCTACCCACTGACCGAACTCGGATGGGAACTGGGCGAGGAAATTAACCCCGTGATGTATACCGCCCAGGAATGGGAAAAGTATAGGAATACCCCCTTCGTCAGGAACGTAGAAAAGGAAGGGGTCAGGATAGCATAAAATGGACTATTATGCGTTTTATTCGCATTATTTAGCCTTTAGCCTGTTAAAGATTATAAATAATTCCCCGTTTTTAGTTAAAAACCGGAAGTCTTGAGCACATCCATAGCCATTTGGTGGTATGATTTATTCATTTTACCTTTGTAGGAAATTCGTTTCAGATGAAAGGTAAAATATACATCACCACAGAAGACCTTGCCTATATAAGGACAGGGGAGACAGTAAGCTTAGGAGATTTCTTAAGCGAGCTGAAGCGTTCCAAATTGATTAGCTCTACCCACATTGAAAAGAAGTTCGGAATGGGGCATAATACATTTAATCGGTTATGCGACAAAGAAACGTCCATAACTGCTGATACGAAGGATAAGTTGGGGTTGTATATTGCTTATTATCTCAATAAATTTGAAGAAAATTATGAAGATAATCTGGAAGCTCTTGAAAAAGATGATGAGATGGATAAGACCCTGAAAAAAAAGAAGATTGAGGACCTGAAAAACAAGAAAGTGAAATGCTCAGAATCCATAGAAAATTTTAAAAAGGTTTTCGGTTCAAAAGCAGAATATTGTTTTAAAAGAGTCAGAGAAGATGATAAATTCAAGTCATAACGACAATAAACAACTAGCAGATAATGGTTAAGATGCTAACATCTGAAGCCTAGTATTAACATAAAAAATCAACAACAAAAAGAATGTAAACACAACCTTACCCGCCCCCACACCTTACGATAGTAGGCGCTCGGCAGTTCTCCAGCGGCTTACGCTAAAAACGTTAGCGCAAACACACGTCCTCTACTAAAATGAGGCAGAAACAGTCAATCAACCTAAAAACAATAAAAGAAGATGAAACTTTTTTTCTATAGAAAATTTATTCGCTTCGTAATAAAGCACTTTACCATCGTTATCAACAATACCATACAGATGAATGGTGGACAGTATATCGAACACATGAACAACTATCAGGGAAAGGAGGATGAGAAATGTCTGGACAAAGAATGATCATCATGAACGCTGGTAGCTCGTACTTCGAGCATGTGGAGAACTATTATGGCAGCAATGCCTGTGAGCAAAACTCATGCAGAAATGCTGTGATGCCCGAAGAGCTGAAACGGAAAAGGCTCAGAGGATAAAGAACAACCTGATAGAGATAGGCATGGTAACCGAAAATTTCATGCCATCAGGACTGTCTTCATCCGAAGCTGCCATCCTTGCCAACCAGATAGGTACAGAGTTGAAAATCGATAATATATGGAGCGTATTCGGCAATTATTGGGGTCCTAATCCGAACTCGATGAGAGCCGCCTACAACCGAGGAATGGATCAGAAGAAAACGATTCCCTTCCTCGAAAAAGTGATGCCTGCTATCAGAGGCTAATCTGGCAGGTAGTACTAGTACGCGTACATAGTACGTACTAGGTAGAAGCGAGAAATTTGCCTTACCTTTGCCCCCGGAATTCAGAACCAATGCGGTCTGAGTTTCGGGGGCTTTTGTGTATCTGCACATCAACCGTGGTGGGAGCCCCCAATCTTCTAAATTATTTAAAATGATGGAAGTGAAAGCGTATGTGTTCAGTCCTCCTCCTTACAGACGACTGAGAGTGGTGAAAACGGAAGAGGGGATTACCCCACAAACCAATCTTTTATTAACGAAATAACATGACAGAAACACAACATGTAATTGCACTGAACCCTTATCGCAAGGGCAATAAGGGAAAGGTGTTTTCCAACAGTATGGCGGTGTATGACAAGGTGATTGCATCGCCGGAAATCAGGAAGATGATTCAGCAGATTAGGGGCGAACTGCCTATCCCGAAGGTGGATGCCAACAATGCAGAGGCGGTGAAGAAGGCGCAGGACAGGCTGAAGAGCGAACTGCCTTTCTTCTGTCCCCACTATGGCATTTTCAAGAACAATGTGCGCAGACAGGAGAATGCTCAGCCCGAGAGCTTCATGTTCCAGACTATCATCGACGTGGATGACAGGGAGTATGTAGACAAGGCTATCGAGAAGGCAAGGAAGCTGAACTGCTCTGACAGCATCTGGAACGGCTCGCTGCTGCACCTCTGCTACAGTGCCCGGAAGAAACTGCACATCGGTATCAGACTGCCGGTGGGAATGACCATCGAGGAGACGCAGAAGGCGTATTGCGAGGCGCTGGGGGTGCCGTATGACGAGAGCTGCATCACACCCGAGAGAATGATTTATCTTACGGATAAGGACTCTGAAATCTACAGGTCGAAGATGTGGTGCGCCGTGCTGAGCGAGAAGGAGATTCTGATGCGAAGGCAGGCGTATCTGGACCGCGGACTGACCGTGGACGGAAGAGGGAAAGTTAATAGTTTACAGTTTAAAGTTAATAGCAATGGTAAGAATAATGAAAATAATAGACTATCGGGCAACGACGGCAATCCTGCTGTTTCTGCTGGCTCTGCTGTTCAGCCTGCCCAACCTGGTGATAGCCATGGTGCTGATGCTCCTCATATCGGGGATTCTGGAGGCAATCAGGATGCTGGCGGATTGGGAGCCAGGGAGAAAAATCTGATTGCGTTTGACCTCTTTACGCAGGCTGCCGGACTCGGGGGTATGGAGATTGATACCGTGGGGTCGAGACACTCTTCGCTGCTGGCTATCATGAGCGCCGGTGCTTCGAGGGTAATGGAGGAAGAGGAACTGATGAAGGTGGTGAGGGTGAAAATGCCGAGCTACTATCAGGAGAATGACTGCCATCAGCTGATTCACGACTTCTATACGAAATATGCTGACAATACGAAGCCGATGTCGAGGGAAGTGATGAGGGTGAATGCGCTGGCGGAGCAAAAGGCCAGCCAGCAAGTTAATAGTTTACAGTTGAAAGTTAATAGGGCGGATGGTAATCATACAGTTCAAAGTTCAAATCTCAAAGTTCAAAGTACCGGGGAGGATTATCCTGACCCGCCGGAGATGCCGAAGAAACTGCCGAAGCTGGTGGAGCTGCTGATATCGAGGACGCCGGAAATTTATAAGCCGGCTGTGGCGCACGCCATCTTCCCGCCGCTGGCTACGCATCTCTGGAAGACGAGGTTCCGGTATATTGACAACGTGGAGCACGAGGCGAGACTGATGACGCTGCTGCTTGCGGGTACCGGAGCGGGTAAGAGCAGCGTGAACAGGCCTATCGATTTCATTATGGAGGATATCAGGCTGAGGGATGCTGAAAACCTGAAGCGCGAGAAGGCGTGGAAGGATGAGATGCTGCGCAAGGGTGCCAACAAGGATAAGCGCAAGAGACCTGAAAACCTGATTATCCAGGAGATTGATGCGGATATGACTAACCCGGCTTTCGTGATGAGAACGGCTGAAGCGCAGGAACATTTCCTCTATACTTCGCTCAATGAGCTCGACCAGTTTGATGCGCTCAAGGGCAGCGGAAACCAGCAGTTCCGCATCATGTGTCTGGCAGCAGACCCAGGTAATAAATACGGACAAACTCGCGTAGGAACGATGAGTGTTACGGAGCGTGTTACCATCCGGTTCAACTGGAATGCATCTACCACCATCCAGAAGGGTCAGCGTTACTTCTCTAGGGTTCTTACCGATGGTCCTATCAGCCGTATCAACTTCTGTACCATCCCCGAAAGGGAAATCGGCGAAGATATGCCTGTTTACGGAACCTATGATGAATCGTACCGTGAGGCGCTGCGGCCTTACATCGAAAATCTGAACAAAGTAACGGGTCTGATTGAGTGTAAGGAGGCGTTTCAGCTTGCCCTCAAACTGAAGGATGAGAATGCTGAGTTTGCCCGGCTGTCGCAGAACAGGACGTTTGAGAATCTCTCGTTCCGTGCCAACGTCATCGCTTACCTGAAGGCGTGTGTGCTATATGTTGCCAATGGTTGCAAGTGGGAGCCGGAGATTGATGAGTTTATCCGCTGGAGTGAGCAGTATGACCTGTACTGCAAGATGCGGTTCTTCGGCGACATGATTGCGAAGGAGAACTATACGGCGCAGAGGAGTTCGAAGCGTGGGCCTCAGAATCTTTTACAGATACTGCCCGATAGCTTTACGGCTGCGCAGTTGCTTGCCATCCGGCTGGAGCATGGACTGGATGCGAAGGGTACCGATATGATGATCAGGCAGTGGCTGCACCGGAATTACATCAGGCGGGCGTATCAGTATACGGGCAAGCGTGACAGTTGTGACAGTTGTGACAGTTTTGAGAAGCTTAAGTACCGCCATGACGGTATGGTTATTGAATCTTAAATTTATTTTTACTTATGCAGATAGTTTTAAAACGTATAGCGAAGAAGAAGACCTACACGATAGGTCGCCTTTACATCCTGAAGGATGAGGATGTAAAGAAGCGCACGATTGAGAGTGTGAACAAGTGCAGGGGGCTGAAGACGGTGTGCGAGGTGCCTGCGGAGAAGCTGAATGCGGACTCGTATTTCTGTGATACGCTGGAGCCGTGCTGGCGCAATCTTCTGGGTGTGGAGCTAAGTCCTGCCGAGGAGAATGTGCGGTTGGGGCGTGTATCGGGCAAGAAGGCGCAGAAGATGAAGGGCACGACGGCGATACCTGAGGGCACTTATCCGGTGGTGATCAGCAAGTCGCCGAGGTTTCAGATGTGGTTGCCGCTGCTGTTGGGTGTCCCCAATTTTGAGGGCATCCGCATTCATGCCGGCAATTATCCCGATGATACGCAGGGCTGCATCCTGGTGGGTGAGAACCGTGTAAAAGGCATGGTTGTAAACTCCCGCATCTGGCTCCACCGGCTCATCAATGCCATCACCGCTGCGAGAGACAGGGAGGAGAGCATTTGGGGAACGATTTTGTAATGTTGAATGTTGAGTGTTGAATGTTGAATTAGGCTAGCGCCCTTGAGTCCGTTAGGCAAAAAATCAACATTCAACATTCAACACTCAACATTCAATTCAACATTCAACATTCAACACTCAACACTCAACATTCAATTTAACATTTTTATATCATGGAAAAAAATTATAAAACAAAAAAAGAAGAAATGAAGAATGAAAAGACAGCAGGTAATGCTGTCGTGTTTGAAAACCCTGAATTCGGTAAGATTCTTACTCAGACCGATGATGATGGAGAACCTTGGTTCTGCGCAAAAGATGTATGTAATGTACTGGGTTATAAAAAGTCTTATAATGCTGTAAAACAACTAGTTAACCCACATGAAACCCTGAAACAGGGTACATGGGTAGCGACAGGTATTAAGAAGGATGGAAGTGAAGCTAAGCGATGGTCTCAAGTGCTCTTCGTCAATGAGAGCGGATTCTATGCTTTGGTTCTCGGCTCCAAGCTTCCAACGGCGGTGAAGTTCAAAAACTGGGTTACTTCCGAGGTGCTGCCGCAGATTCGCAAGACGGGCGGTTATATTCCGGTAAAGCAGGGAGAGAGTGATGAGGAGACGATTCGACATGCTGAAGAGATTCTCAGAGCTACACTCAAGGAGAAGGAGAATCTGCTGAAAAACCAGCAAGTGCAGATTGATCAGCAGAAGAAACTCATCGGAGAACAGGATACGGAGATTCGCCGGCTGAACGGTGTGGTGGACGAACAGGTGGTTTGCATCGCCAAGAACGGTGAGAACATCATCCAGTTGGAGAATCAGGTGGATCATCTTCTGCCGAAGGCGCTCTACACCGACAATGTGCTCAACTCTGTTTCCTGCTATACCACCACGCAGATAGCGAAGGAGCTGGGTATCACGGCACAGGAGTTGAACCGCCAGCTCTGTGCCCTTCATATCCAGTACTACCAGAGCGGCCAGTATCTGCTCTATGCCGATTATGCCCACATGGGCCTGGCGAAGAGCCGCACCCGCTACTCTACCCTCCCCGACCCTCACTGCGATGGGGCACAGGAGAAGCTGGGCACCGCCTATACCCACACCTACCTCGTATGGACAGAAAGAGGAAGGAAGTTCATACATCTTTTAAAGGTAAAAGGGTAAAAAGGCTGGGGACCAGCAATTCCATCGCTGGTCCCCTAAAAAAAAGGGAGAAAAATTTGGTAGTTAGTGAATAAAGCCGTAACTTTGCATGCTCTTAAGCAGAATAAAGGAAATAGATTAGTAATTAAAAGCAAATATGAATAATCATACGACATCAATAACGACGAACAGGAAACATCACTACCGGGAACTGCTGGCTATCGGCATTCCTATCATCATAGGACAGCTGGGTACCATCATCCTGGGATTTGCTGATACGCTGATGATTGGCCATCACAGTACACCCGAACTGGCGGCTGCGGGACTGGTGAACAATATCTTCGGTCTCGTTTTCGTATCCTATATGGGATTCACCTACGGCCTCACTCCTATCATCGGACGGCTCTACGGCGAGGAACGGACCGACTGCATCGGACAGAAAGTGCGCAATGCCTTCTGTGCCAACATGCTGACGGGCATCATCTTCACCCTCGCCCTCGTTGTGCTCTACCTGAATCTGGGGCATATCGGACAGCCTGAAGAGCTGCTCTCGCTCATCCGTCCTTACTTTCTGGTAAACCTTGCCTCGGTGCTCTTCATGGGCATCTTCTTCACGATGAAGCAATTTCTTGACGGACTCGGACAGACCAAGGTGGCGATGTGGGCGATGATTGGCGGCAACGTAATCAATATTCTGGGCAACTGGGTACTGATTTACGGTGTGGCGGGTTTCCCGGAACTGGGTTTGCTGGGAGCCGGTATTTCGACGCTGGTGAGCCGCATTCTGATGGCGCTGGCAATGGTGGGCATGCTGATGACGGGCAAGAATTTCGGGGAATACAGACGCGATATTCTGCACAGTTCTCTGACCAAGGCTGACTTCAGGGAGATGAACCGGTTGGGCTGGCCTGTGGCGCTGCAGCTGGGCATGGAATCGGCTGCCTTCACGCTGAGTTGTGTGATGGTGGGCTGGCTGGGAACCATTCCGCTGGCGGCTCATCAGGTGATGATTACCCTCTCGCAGCTCTTCTATCTCGTGCTTTCGGGCATGGCGGCTGCGCTGGCTATCCGCGTGAGCCATTTTATGGGACAGAAGGACTACGGGGCAGTTCGCCGCAATGCCTACGACGGGTTCCGGCTGAACCTGCTGTTCTCGCTGTGTATGGGTTTGCCGGTGTTCCTGCTTCGCCATCAGATAGGTGGCTGGTTTAATGATAATGTGGAGGTGCAGGCGTATGTGGCTACGCTGATTATCCTGTTGATGGTATATCAGTTTGGCGACGGACTGCAGTATACCTTTGCCAATGCGCTGCGTGGCATCGCCTGTGTGAAGCCGATGGTGCTCTATGCCTTCATCGCCTATTTCGTCATCTCCTTGCCGCTGGGCTACACCCTAGGTTTCCCTTGCGGCTTAGGCATTCTGGGCATCTGGTTAGCCTTCCCGTTCGGTCTGACCATAGCGGGAGAAATGTATCGCAGAAGATTTGAGAAGGAACTGAAGAAGATTGAAAAAGAAAAGTAAAAAAGAAAAGTAAAAAAAAGAAAGAAAAGAGAGAAAGAAGAATGAAAAAGAAATAAATGTACGAAAAAGGCTCCTGCAAGTGTTGCAGGAGCCTTTTTTATTGTTATATGCTAACTCTGATAAATGATTCTTATTCAGCAGTTTGCTCAGCACGATCATCTACGTTCTCACCCTCTGTAGGAGCGAGAGTAGCCTTGAAATCGGTGATGCCGTACTTAGCAAGAATGTTGTACCACTGGAGGAGCTTCTTGATATCGCTGTCGTGAACACGGTCGCGATCGTAGTTAGGAAGAACCTCAGCAAAATAAGCGTGGAGCTCAGCAACAGGCGCCTTCTTGTAGTTGAAAGTGCTAGGCTTGCCCTCTTCCTTCTTGCTTACGCTGTCGAGCACTTCCCAGAGTGGCACCTCATCAGCGTCTGTATACATAGCGATGTCACCAAGGCTTGTTACGCGGTCGGTAGCGAAAGCTGGGATACGCTTGTGAGTCTCATCGAGTGTTTCTACGATGAGGTTTCTGTTACCTCTTGATACCAATTTATAAAGGCCTGGTTTGCCTGCAATTGAAAGGATTGTTTCCATTGTCTTTTCTATTATTCTTTATTATTAATGATATCTAATAATTTCCTTACCTGTGTTTCGATATCCTGCTCGCCATCGTTCACGATTTCGAAATCGGAGCGGGCTGCAAGTTCTTCCTGCGGCATGACGGCATCTATCCACTGCTGCGCCTTCTCGGCCGGGATATGGTCGCGCTGCATGATGCGCTGGATGCGGACCGGTATGGGAGCCGTTACGCAGACCACGAAATCGAGGTGGATACGGCGGTAGAAACCGCTATCGAAGAGGATGGCACTCTCCATCCACTCATAGCTGCTCTGCTCGAAATCGCGCGCCACAGCCGGATGAACCACATCGTTGACAGCCTGCTTGTTAGCCTCGCCAGCCAGCAGAAACTGAGCCAGCACGGGCTTCTGCAAAACGCCCTCTGCACTGTAAACCTGCTCGCCCACCAGCTTCTTCAAACCAGCCTGCAAGCGGGCATCGGTGCGCATGAGCCGCTTAGCCTCAGCATCGCAGTCGTAAACCCGGATGCCCTGTTTCTCCAATATCTGGCACACATAGCTCTTTCCGCTACCTATACCGCCCGTTATCGCTATCTTCATCATAGTAGAAAACTATAAACTATAAACTATCAATTATCAACTATCATTGCTGTTCCAGCAGATAATCTACCGTTTCCAGGTCGAGATGCGCCTTGCTCACCGAGCGCGGTACGCTGCGCAACTGGAGTTTGCACTTGTCAGAAGGGTTGTTAGCCAGATCGTTATAATCTACTACCACCTTAAACTGGCTCGGCTTGATGGTTCTGAAGAGGCTGGCTCCGATGGTGAATCTTACCGCCACTTTAGAAGGGAAGGTACGGAGCACCATGTTATCAGGCATGTTGATGGCCGTAACAGGCACATCGACCGACTCTTCGGTAAGCACATCAGGATATACCGCCAGACGCACCATCTGAGGCACAATCTTCATGCCACGTATCTTCTTGATAGGTACGTTGCGATGAATGGTATCCTGCAGGTTGCGCATGTTGAACGGCTCGATTTCTACCGATTCCAACTCATCGAGCTGCTTCTTGTTGGCATAAACCATCACCGTAGACGGCAGGAATTCGGTATGTGCCAGATAATAGCTCTTGCTGGTTGTAATCTTACCTCTGAACACCACAGGCACTCGCTTGGAAGAGCCGTAGGTGAAGAAGAAATCGTATTTTGCCGGCTTGATGGAGATCAGTTTGGTAGAGCCATAGAGCTGAGATGCCACCTGTTTCTGCACATCAGCCATCGGAATCTGTCCCGTTCCCGTTTCCTCGTCGGCATAATTGGCAAACCGGAATGTGAGCGGATGAATCTTGCCTCCGTAAGCATAGGTAACGAGTGTGAATCCCTTATCGCGCACCGTAATATGCACAGTATCAGGGAGTTCGCCGGTTATCACCGCATTGCGTGGCACGCCCGTTAACTGCACAGGAATATTGAATTCTCTCTCGGTAGTCTCATTGAGCGTCATCATCAGCCAGAAGATGCCGCTGAGAGCGAGAAAGAACAAAAAAATCAGAAACTCCTTATTCAGACCACTGAACAGGAAGTTTCTGACAGCTTTTAATATGCTCTTGATACTATGCATTAGGTGTCTGACTAGCTGCATCAGCAAACACGTAGCCCTTAGCTACAGTGATTACCACGCCACGAGCTATCTCAACATCAACGGTATTAGCCTCGAGGTCAACACGCTTAACAGTGCCATAAACACCGCCGCCTGTAACCACCTTGGTACCCTCTGCCAAAGCATTCTGGAACTTGCGGATTTCCTTCTGCTTCTTCTGCTGAGGACGGATCATAAAGAACCACATGATAGCGAAAATAGCTACCATCATGATGAGAAAAGTCATGCTGCTACCACCGGCAGCTGCTTGCAATACTAAATTTGTCATGTCGTTAAAGTATTATCTATTATTATTTTATGTTCTATTATATAAATAAGGTGTGGCCAGCAAGAAAGGCCTCCGTTATTTACTCACCCTCGCCCGGAGCGCGGTGAATGCGCGGACGACGGCCGGCTGTGTGCTGGTTGTCTGGGCGCTGTTTGCCGGCATGTTCGCCGTGCTGCGCATGCTGATGCTGCTTGCGCTCAGGCATCTCCTTCTGGATGAGGTTGCGGCTGATGAGCTCGCGGCAGATGCTGTCGAGCATACCGTTAACATAACCGCCGCTGCGAGGAGTGCTGTATGCCTTGGCAAGTTCTACATACTCGTTGATAGTGACGGTAGCCGGGATGCCAGGGAAGTTCATCACCTCAGCGATGGCAATCTGCATGATAATCACATCCATATAGGCAAGACGTGAGAAATCCCAGTTGCGCAAAGCCTCGCTCATATAGCGCTGGTAGGTATCGCAGTTGAGGATGGTAGCACGGAAGAGCTTGCGTGCAAACTCTCTGTCTTCAGCATCCTTATATTCCGGCAGCAATTCCTGCTTGGCCTTAGCTTCCGGGTCGAAACGCTTGATAGTCTTCAATACGAAAGTATCTATGATATCCTTGTCATCATTCCAGTAGAGGCTCTTCTCCTCGAGGAATGCATCAAGCTCTTCATTATTCTGAATGAACTGCTTGTAGATGCGGCGCCATACCTCGCGGTCGCGGCTGTACTCGTCGAGATCGGCGAGTTCCTCATCAATAGCACCGCTGACATAATCAGCATAGAGATCGCTAGACGTAATCGCAGTATACACTTTGCGCACCATTTCGATATCCTCATCCCAGTTGGAATGCTTAACATCTATCCATTCGAGCAGCATCTTGTTCTCTTCGAGCTGCAGAGCGAACTTATTGAATGCGAAACGTGGTGAAGGTTCCTGCTCACCCTCTCTCTTGGCACGAGCTACATCTACATCGTAGCGCTTGCGTGCCTCCTGGGTGATGGCAACGATGAGCTGCAACATGTAGTTGTACAAATCGTATGACTTGGAGAGACTAAACATCAGCTCCTTCTCAGCGTTCTCCATGTTATGATCGCTGTTTTGATAGTATGCGTAGGTTAACTGCACAATCTTACGTCTTATCAAATCCCTATTAATCATTCTCTAATGTTTTTAAAAGATTCATTTATTAAATTACCTAATACGCTTGCAAAAATACACATTAAATAGGTAATAGACAAGAAAACGGGCAAAAATTTCAGTTTATTTAAGCAAAAAATTGTATTTTCAATATTTTTTCTGCATGTAGAACATGTTTTTCGGCAAAAAGTTTGCTCATTCCAAATAATTTTCGTAATTTTGCACCCGCTTTAAGCAAAGCTAATCCGTGTGATGGCGAGTTAAGGCACATTTTTTATTAATAACTTAATTTAGAGTAACACAAAATGAAAGAGATTAATGTAACAGGTCAGAAGCGTACAGACCTTGGCAAGAAAGCTTCTAAGACATTGCGTAAGGAAGGTTTGATTCCATGTAACCTTTATGGTGAGAAGAAGGGCGAGAACGGTGCTCCTGAGGCTTTGTCATTCGCAGTTCCATTCGCTGAGTTGCGTAAAATCATCTACACTCCTCATGTATACGTTATCAACCTCATCATCGACGGTGAGAGCCACACAGCTATCATGAAGGAGATCCAGTTCCACCCAACAACAGACGCTCCTCTGCACGTTGACTTCTACGAGGTTAACGACAAGAAGCCTATCACTATCGGTATTCCAGTTAAGTTGACAGGTCTTGCACAGGGTGTACGTGATGGTGGTCGTATGAACCTCTCTATCCGTAAGATCAACGTTACAGCTCCTTACCAGGTTATTCCTGAGCACCTCGATATCGACGTTACAGAGTTGAAGATCGGTAAGAGCATCAAGGTAGGTGACCTCTCATTCGAGGGTCTTGAGTTGGCTACAAGCAAGGCTGTTGTAGTTTGCTCTATCAAGATGACACGTAACGCTCAGCTCGCAGCTCAGACTGCTGAGGAAGAAGAGGCTTAATCACTGAGTCATCTAGAGATTTTACGAACCTGAGTAAAGCATTATCAAACATTGGATAAATATTTGATTTGTGGGCTTGGTAACCCTGGCGATGAATACGCCGGCACCAGGCACAACACAGGATTTATGGTATTGGACGCTTTTGCTAAAGCGTCCAATATTCATTTTGAGGATAAGCGATATGGCTTCGTAGCCGAGACTACGCTCAAGGGAAGAAAGATTTTCCTGCTCAAACCTACCACATTCATGAACCTCAGCGGTAATGCGGTAAGATATTGGCTAAATCAGGAAAAGATTGACCAGAGCCGACTGCTGGTTATCAGCGATGAGCTAGCCCTGCCTCTGGGTGCTTTCCGACTGAAGGCGAACGGCAGCAACGGCGGCCATAACGGATTGGGACATATCCAGCAGCTTATCGGTCAGAATTATGCCCGCCTGCGCATGGGCATCGGCAACGATTATCCGCGTGGCGGCCAGATAGACTGGGTGCTGGGCAAATATACTGAGGAAGACATGAAGCAGCTGCAGCCGGCCATTGACCTGGGTGTAGAGATTATCAAGAGCTTCGTATTGGCTGGTATCGACATCACCATGAACCAATACAATAAGCTAGGAAAGAAGTAATCATGAAAGAATCAGCAAGAATAGACAAGTGGCTCTGGGCTGCCCGCATTTACAAGACCCGCAGCATTGCTGCCGATGCCTGTAAGAATGGACGCGTCATGGTAGGAGGCGTAACGAGAAAGCCTTCCTTCATCATCAAGCGTGGCGATGTGGTGAGCGTAAAGAAAGCCCCTATCACCTACTCTTTCGAGGTTCTCGACTGCATAGAGCAGCGCGTAGGCGCCAAAATGCTGTATGGTGTCTATAAAAACGTAACCGACCCTAAGCAATACGAGCTCCTGGAGATGAGTCGCATCAGCGGATTCGTAGATAGAGCAAGAGGCACTGGTCGCCCAACCAAGAAAGAACGCCGAGCCCTGGACGCCTTCGTAGATCCCGCCATGTTTGGATTTGACGAAGAAGACTGGGACGAAGATGAAGAATAAAATAAAACTCCCCCTACACTTCAAAGAGTATAGGGGGAGTTTTCTTGTGTAGTCATAATTATCTTCCTTCCTTTCTTTCTTACTTTGCAAATATACAACATTTTAAAATACAATGCAAAAAATTGGGATAATTATTGCTAAAAATATACGAAATAGAAACTTATATGTGATTTTTTGCTGCTTATTTTAAAATAATGCTTAAAATATTTGGAGCGAATAGAGAAAAAACATACCTTTGCACCCAGTAAAAATGATGGAATCAGCATACACACTGATAACTAATCATACTCTATATGAGCATTATAAACTATTAATTTAAAATATTAGAGATTATGAAAAAATTATTCGTTATGGCAGCTATGGTGCTGTCTTAAGTAGGTGCTTTCGCACAGTACAATGCAGGTGACATCACCATTCAGCCTAAGGTAGGTTTGAGCATCGCAGACATGACTGACCTCGATGATTCAAAGACTCGCGCAGGTGTAGTGGCAGGTGCAGAGTTGGAGTATCACGTTTCTCCTATGTTCGGTCTTAGTGCTGGTTTGCTCTACTCTATGCAGGGAGCTAAGGGCGATGCAGAAGAAGAGGGTGTTAAAGCTTCAGCAACTATCAAGAACGATTATCTCAACATTCCAATCCTCGCTAATGTTTACGTAGCTCCTGGTTTGGCTCTCAAGGCTGGTCTTCAGCCAGGTTTCAAGGTAAGCAGCAAGGTTACAGCCAAGGCTGGTGGTTTTTCTGTTACTGAAAACCTCGATGATGCATTCAAGTCATTCGACCTCTCAGTTCCTGTAGGTATCTCTTACGAGTACATGAATGTTTGTCTGGATGCTCGCTACAACATCGGTGTAACAAAGGTTATGGACGGCGCTGATTGCAAGAACTCTGTATTCCAGGTTACATTGGGTTACAAGTTCGCTCTCTAATCGAGAACTCTTGACAAGCCAAAATAACAATCCCCGTTCTTCATTACGAAGAGCGGGGATTTCTTTTTTCTCGTCATATCTGTTTGAAATAAGCCTCACGTAAACATGGAATGAGGCTTACTATCGTTTTAAATGAAGCCTTTCTAGAACATTCTGCCGCCTGGACGACCACCGCCAAAACCGCCATTGAAAGGACGGCCATGGAAGTTTGGACGGCCACCAGGACCACCGGGACCACCAGGACCTTCAGGTCCACCCCTACGGGCATCCTTGCCTCCGAAGAGATTCAGGCGGTAAATCACGTGCAGCATCGCATAGCTGTTGATGGCATTATACTCCGTATCCGTGCGGGATGTAGCAGAAATGGCACGAGAGAAGGTGCTCTGCTGGCGGAGAATATCGTAGAACTGCAGCATGATGGTAAGAGGCTTGCCCTTCAGGAAACCCTGAGAGAGCTGCGCATTCCATACAAACTCATCCGTATTCATGCTGCTGTCGCTATAGCCACGGCGGCTGCTGATAGAGAGGCTTGAGTTCAGACTGGTGCCCCAAGGCGCTGTAAGCGTCATGCTAGGACCATAAGAGAACTGCCAGGTATTGAGGTTGCTGTTAGGCTGCAACTTGTTTGTAGCATGGTTATAATTCAATGTTCCATCGAGCGAAAGCTCCAGCCAGTCGTTGCGATAGCTGAAAGAGAGGCGCTCTCTCCAAGTAGTACTGCGGGTGGTATTCTTCTGGGAATCAGACTGCTTGTCGAGGCTCAGATAACTCACGTAGTTGTTGTAACCCAAGTAGGTGTCGGTATTCAAGTTCCATACACCGGCACTATCGATAGAGCAGTTGAACATAAAGGCTCCCATCACATTCCAGTTGCCATTGATATTCTCAGGTCGGGTGATTCTACCACCAGTCTTCTCATCGTAGGTCACCTTGTTGCTGATGCTATTGTTGGTGGTTGAGAAGTTGATGAAGGTCATGACACCCTTGTTATGGTTCTGCACGAAATTGTTGTAGAACAATCGGAAGTTCTGGGTGAACGATGGCTTCAAGCCAGGGTTACCCTTCGAGATGTTCAGCGGATCGCTGTTATCTGTGATATCAAGCAACTGAGAGATGCTTGGCTGCGCTGTGGTACCACGATAGTTCACACGCAGGTTGCTCATCTTTGAGAAGCGATAACGGAAATCGAGGGTTGGACTGATATTCGTTACGTTACGAACGGTATCTACATGCACTCCCTGATAATCCTGGATATACTTCGACTGCTGTGGCTGAATCATCACACCGAAGTTCAAGTTATACTTCTGACGGACGAATCGCATCATCACCTGGATATCGTGATTGTAGTTGCGATACTCAGAGAAACGGCTCTGATCATCATCCTTGTAATCTTCGAGATGACCGGCAAACGGATTCAGGTAACTATCCCAACCACGGTACTCCTGATCACCACTCATAGCACACTTGCTGAAATCGTAGGTGCTGCGGTCGCTCTTGGAGTAACTGTAAGTAAACTTATAGCTGAACTGCAGGAAGGTAGCCTTCCAGAGTGGCTCACTATAGGTCAACTGGCCCGCATAACTGTAATTTTTCGAAGGAGTCAGGTTATAGCGGTTGGTCTGATAAGTAGAATCCTTGCCCTCCGCTGTCTGTACGAGATAGAGCTTGGCATTGTTGAGCGAGATGCTCTTGCTGTCATTATCCGTATATTTGGCATCCACACGGAAGGTGATGTTGCGTCCCTTGTTGCCCAACTTGCGGTTCACCTGCAGCATACCCCTGATATTGTTATTATCAGAATAGGTGATTCCCTGGGAAAGCTGTTTGTTCACCATAGCCTCAGCCTTGTCCAACTCCTCAATACCTTCCTCAGAAAGAGGGTCTTTGGTGGTGATGGTGTAAGGATCCTTATTGTAAGATGCCGACTGGCTGCCACTCAATCCATCGCTGGTACTCCAGGAGATGGAAGGACGGAAGAGGATATTGGTCATGGAATCAGGCATCCACTCCAAGCGGATGTTGCCATTCCAGCTGTTGCTGCGAGAGAAATTCTGAGTCAGGCTGTTGCTGAACGAAGAGCTGCTACCCATGAAGTTCTCGCTGGAACGACGGCTCCAAATATCGCCATCGCTGTGATTCCAGCGAAGTGAAGTATTGAACTTGAATTTATCCTTCAGTTCGTAATTGTAGTTGGCGGCAATCATCTTGCTGGCATTCAAACCGTTAGCACCTCCGAAACCTCTGCCAGGGCCACCGCCTCCGAAACCACGGTCGCTGGTGTTATTGGCATTGGCAAAGAGCATGAATCGGTTGTTATCATTGAAATAACCTCCCATGCCACGCATATTGTAGCGGCTCTTGTTGCCCACGCCCAGGTCGATATTGGAAATCAAACCCTTGTTCATACCCTTCTTGATACCGAAGTCGAGCACGGTCTGCTCCTCGCCATCATCAATACCGGTCACCTTAGAGAGATCACTCTTCTCATCGTATGCCTTGATTTTCTCGATGATGCTGGTAGGCAGGTTCTTCAGGGCAGTCTTGGTATCGCCCGTCATAAACTCCTTACCGTCTACGAGAATCTTCTTTACCTCCTTACCGTTGATTTTGATGGTACCGTCATCGCTCACCTCTGCACCCGGCAGACGCTTTACGAGTTCCTCAACTACCGAGCCTTCCGGTGTGCGATAGGCAGAAGAATTGTACACGAAAGTATCCTCCTTCAGGGTTACCTTCTGAGCCATAGCTGTTACCACTGCGCCTTTCAGCATGATTGCCTCAGCACCCAGCACAATCTTACCCATAGCCAGATCCTTGTTATCAGAAATTTGGATACGCTTCACGGTAGACTTGTATCCTACGCTCGAAATCTTGAGCAGATACTTGCCATTAGCCGGAGCGGTGACATGAAAGAGTCCGTTCTCATTACTGATGGCACCAGCTACATACGTGCTGTCGCTCTTAAGCAATTGAACAGTTACCTGCTCAATGGCCTCCTTGGTATCGCGGTCGGTAATCTGACCGGATATCAGTCGCTGTTGAGCAAAGGATGCTATTGCCATCAACAGCAGCAGCATCGTCAGAATCGATTTTTTCATTCTTATTTTTAATTTGTTATTATATTCACTTGTTCGTTATTTCCACCTGACCATTATTTTCACTTAACCGTTATGATATTTTAATAACCATTTTTGTTAATCTGGTAGTTTTGACGCGTTAAATACACCAAGGTTTAATGCATTCTGAGATAAAAAACGCAAATTTAGCAACTTTTTTTTTGTATTGTCTCCATTTTAGTGTATCTTTGCACAAAAATTAATACGTTAGAATGTTATGGAACAAAGAGTAATCATATCAACCCAACTGGAAAGCGAACTGGTAAGTGCACTTTCTGAGTGTGAGCACGACAAGCTTTTTGTGCTTACAGATACTACGACATTGGAACTATGCATGCCTGTATTGCAGAATTTTTACTGCATGAAGGAAGCCCATATCATCACTATTCCGGCTACCGACAGCCATAAAGACATCGAAAGTCTGATGATGGTATGGAAAGGACTGCAGGAGGGAGGAGCTTCACGCCACTCCTGTATGATTAATCTGGGCGGCGGTATGGTAACCGACCTGGGTGGCTTTGCTGCCAGCACTTTTAAGAGAGGTATCAACTTTATCAATATTCCTACCACCCTGCTGGCTATGGTAGATGCATCGGTAGGTGGAAAGACAGGCATCAACTTCGGCGGACTGAAGAACGAAGTAGGTGTGTTCAACGATTCTAAGTTCGTTATTCTCGATACAGAATTCTTAAAGACGCTTGATGCAGAAAACATCTGTTCGGGCTATGCAGAAATGCTGAAACACGGTCTGATTTCTACAGAAGCAATGTGGGAAGAACTGGTCAGCTTTGACCTTGACAAGCCTGATTTGAAGCAGTTGCAGCGCATGGTAGGCGACAGCGTGAAGGTAAAGGAGCGCATTGTAGAGCAGGATCCTCACGAGCAGGGCATCCGCAAGGCGCTGAACCTGGGCCATACTTTCGGTCATGCATTTGAGAGCTGGGCTTTGAAGCGCAAGCCTATCCTACATGGTTACGCTGTGGCATTCGGCCTGATTCCAGAACTCTATCTGAGTGTTGCCAAGACCGGATTCCCTACTGAGAAGATGCGCCAGACCGTAAACTTCATCAAGGAATTCTATGGTACACTGGATATTACCTGCGATGACTATGATGAGCTCATCGAGCTGATGCACCACGACAAGAAGAACCAGAATGGCATCATCAACTTCACGATGCTGGGCGGCATAGGCGATATCCGTATCAACCAGACAGCTACGACAGAAGAGATCAAGGAAGCACTTGACTTCTTCAGAGAAGGATAATTCAGCTAAAGAATCTTTCTTCAGAGAATCCCTTTAAAGAAAGATAGAGCGCTTCGGCTTTCCGGTTTCGGTAAGCGGGAGTTGATTTACATGAAGGAATTCCCTTGGAATCCAATATTTATGATCAGATAAGAGGCGGCGAACAGTCGCCTCTACTTTTTCTATCTCCTCATCTTCCGTCAGGAGGACTGCAATCTCTCCAAACTTCCCGTCTTTCTTCTTGGCTATCATGAAAGGTTTTTCAAGATAAGGCTTCAACAGTGTCTCAACCTCTTCTATCTGAATCTTGATGCCTCCGCTGCAAATCACATTGTCTTTTCTGCCTTTGATGCGAAAACGGAGTTTTTCCACCTTATTATATATATAGGATTCTATTTCCACAATATCATTCGTTACCAGGGGGTCAGCACAGACCTGCGGAGCATCTATCACCAGACATCCTTCATCGGTCTGACTGATTTTCACACTATCGAAAGGCTGGTACCATTCGCTAGCCTCATCACCATTAATTCTTCTCAGGGCAATATGCGAGAGCGTTTCGGTCATTCCGTAGGTACTCCAGATGGCAATATTGCCGGGAAGAGCCTTCAGTTTCTGTTCGAGAGCCTCATCTATGGCTCCGCCACCGATAATAAGATGCCTGATGCGGCAGAGACGAGCCCGCTCTTCAGGAACCTGCAGGGTATTATAAACCTGCATCGGGACCATCGCAGCGAAGGTAATCTCTTCATTTACATCTTTCAAAGGATGACCACTTGGGCAAACAGAAATAAGATGGAGATGGCGCTCTATACTCCGCACCACCACCATCTTACCTGCAATATAATCGAGCGACATGCACAACAGGGCACTGTCTCCAGGTTTCAAACCCAAGAAATCACAAGTGATGCGGGCCGAGTTGAGCATTCGTTTCTTCTCTACCATCATCGGCTTGGGCTTTCCCGTGGAGCCACTGGTATGCACCAGCACCCGGTCGCTGCCATTATTCCATTCTGAAAGGAATTCTTCTAAAGTCATTTTACTACAAACAGTTTGTCACCACGAATCTCCAATGGCATCGGGATGTTATCAGTAAAGAGCTGTCCGGTGCCCAAGCCTTGCGGCATCTTGACATTAGGACCATATACTTTAGCTGCATAATGAGCAATAGCATTCAGACCGATATTACTCTCAAGAGCAGAAGTAATCCAGCTGCCGATACCACGCTGGCTGGCCAACTGAATCCACTCGTTGCAACCATAGATACCACCATGAAGTGAAGGCTTGAGGATGATATACTGAGGACGGACGGTATCGAGCAAAGCCTGCTTCATACTCCGGACATTCACACCAATCAGTTCCTCGTCTAGGGCGATAGGAAGCGGTGTTTCGCGACAAAGCTGAGCCATCTTAGGCCACTGATGCTGCTTGATAGGCTGCTCAATCGAATGAATGTCATATTTAGCCAAAGCCTCCAGCTGACTCATCGCATTCTCCGGCAAAAAGCCACCATTGGCATCTACACGCAACTCAACCTGCTCCTTGGTATACACATCACGGATGCGCTTGATGAGATCGAGTTCCTTGAAGAAATCGATGGCACCGATCTTCAGTTTCACGCAATGGAAACCCGCCTGGAGTTTCTCCTCCAGTCGTGCCAGCATCTCCTCGTAGGTTCCCATCCACACCAATCCGTTGATTGTAATACCTTCTTCACCTCTTCCGAAAGGAGAATCGAAAAGATTAACAAGATTCTCCATTCCCATAGGAATAGAGAATCCCGCCTCCTTCAGTATTTCGACAGAAGTCTTTCCCTCAGACAGATTCATTGCCCCCAGTTTCTTCTTTGCTGCATCAAAGAACGAAGCAAAGGCAGTTTCCAAACCGAAGGTAATACTAGGGTAAGCACGAATCATATCGTAAGGAATGCGTCCCATCTGCTCCACCATCTGACAAACCTGTCGCAGGGTCATCTCATATTCCGGTTTGGCATCGCAACTGAGATCAGGGAGCGTAGCACACTCTCCCACTCCCTCTACCCCCGGCATTTCATCCGAGGTGAGAGTGAGATAATAACTGTGTCTCGTGGTATATACGCCACGAGACGTGCCTGCCGGCTGCTTGAAGTGGAGCGTGCGCTCCGAGATTTCTATCTTATACACTTTATTTAAATGTTAAATGTTGAATGTTGAATGTTGAGTGTTGAATTATCCTTCCTCACTTACTTCTTCTGTTTCAATTCATACAGATCCTTGCGGCGGTCGCGAAGATTTCTTACAGCACCGTAGGTATGAAGCTCATTCAAGAGATTCAGGTCAACATCTGATACGAGAATCATCTCGGTATTAGGTGTTGCCTCTGAACGCTTGCCATCGTTAGGGAAAGCAAAGTCGCAAGGGGTGAACACGGCGCTCTGGGCATACTGGATATCCATGTTGTGAACACGTGGCAAGTTGCCCACACTACCCGCAATGGCTACATAGCACTCGTTCTCGATAGCACGCGCCTGGGCACATACTCTTACTCGGGAGTAAGCATTCTGGGTATCGGTCATGAATGGAACGAAGAGAATCTGCATGCCATCCTCAGCCATTAATCTTGACAACTCAGGGAACTCCACATCATAGCAGATCACGATACCAATCTTACCGCAATCGGTATCGAAGGTCTGGATATGGCTACCACCACTCAATCCCCAGCACTTCTGCTCATCTGGTGTAACATGAATCTTCTCGTACATATCCACGCTACCATCTCTGCGGCAGAGGAAACCCACGTTATAGAGGGAATCGTCCTTGAGATAAGGCATACTACCCGTGATGATATTGATGTTGTAACTGATGGCCAACTCGCGGAAACGGTCACGGATTTCTTCGGTATACTGCGCCATCTTTCGGATACTCTGCGCCTCACCCAAGTCGTTGAAACGAGCCATCAAAGGCGCATTGAAATACTCAGGGAAGAGGATAAAGTCGCTCTTGTAATCGCTCACGGAATCAACGAAGAACTCAACCTGCTCAAAGAGGTCATCCACCGAAGCGTATGGGCGCATCTGCCACTGTACCAATCCGATTCGCACGGTTGGCTTTCTATCTACATAAGAATCCGTAGGTGGCTGATAATAGATGTTATCCCACTGCAAGAGGGTGGCGCAGTGTTCGCTCTCCTCATCGCTAGGAAGATAGTTGCGGATTACGCGGCGCACGTGGAAATCATTGGAAAGCTGGAAGGTAAGAACCGGGTCATAGATTTCACGGTTTCTTACATGTTCAATATACTCCTTAGGGCGCATCTTATCGGCATACTTGTGATAGTTTGGTATACGACCGCCAAACATGATAGCCTTCAAGTTGAGCTTCTCGCAGAGTTCCTTGCGATACTCATACATACGGCGAGCCAATCGCAAGCCACGATAATCTGGGTGGATAAATACCTCGATGCCGTAAAGAATGTTTCCCTTAGGATCGTGGGTATTGAAGGTTTCATTACCCGTAACCTGAGCATAGGTATGATCACCCTTCACCATATTATAGTTAACGATAATAGAGAGCGCACAGCCCACAATCTTATCATCAACGATAATAACCACCTGTCCCTCAGGGAAGATAGTAATGAGTTTCTTAATCTGTTCTTTTGTCCAGAATACATCTGAGTCTGCGTAAATACGCCTAAATGACTTGGCAAGCTGATCGTAATCCTCCATGCGAAGGTTGCGCATGCCTACCTTTTCGATTTTTCGAGTTGGTTCCATAACAACTGTATTTTTATTATTATCTAAATCCGGGTGCAAAGATACAGCAAATTATAGATACGACAAAGAGTTTTCGCAAATAATTGACATTTACGAAAACTCTTTTCATGTATTTTACACAAAGAGCGCGTTTACGCTTAAAATCAGATGCTAATATTTGGCATTTTCCTGTGGAATCGCTTTATCATGATCATCCAGATAAAACAACTTCACAGGATGATACTTCTCACTTGCCACAGAATATTCATCCTGGCGATAACGGGTCAGGATGCCTCCTATCCCCAACATCGTATGAAAAGCCGAAAGACTCGTCTGTACCTGTTGGGTACGATGACCAGACAAAGTTTTCAGTATTCCCGGATATTGTTTTCCATAACCATCTGATGTCCAGATGATGAAAGGAACATGCAGCTCATAATCAGATGCCTTCGGGGCGGCGTGCAGAAAGAGGCGACGGTCATCATCAAAGATATTCTCTCCATGGTCGCTGGTATAGAGCATCGCCGATGTAGGTTGGCTATATACCCCATCCGTCTTTGCCTGAGTCTTCTCCCATTTCTGCAGACGTTCTACGATACCATGCAGGATATAATCGGTATACCGGATGGTATTATCGTATGCATTCAGCAGGTCACGCCGGTTCTCCGGCTTCGCTTCGCTCTTACTGTCAGGTTTAAAGAAAGCGAAATTACGGGGATAGCGCTCCTGGTAATTAAAGTGAGAACCATAAGTATGAAGTACCACGAAGAGTTTCCGATAACGGTATTGCTTGGATGAAGAAGCATCTGCCGCAGGCAATATCCCATCCAACTTCTGCAACAAATCACTATCATAATGATTATCTTTTGCAGAAGCACCTTCCTTCAGGAAGTAATGTTCATCAGCCTGTTCGCCAAGGAAATCAATAAAAGAATGATTAGGCAGCTGATTGCTGATAAATACGGTATGAAATCCCGCCTCCCTGAAAGCAGCCAGGATACCTTTCTCATGAAAGAGACGTTCGAAATCCTCTGCTGATGCAGCCGACAGGAGCATAGGGACACTCTTATGCGTAGTATTACTCTGGGTTGTAGCATCGGGAAAAGCTATGATTCCAGGAGTCTTGGAAAGCAAAGGATTGGTATCGCGCGGATAGCCATAGAGACTGAAATTGTGGGCTCTCGCCGTCTCTCCCACCACCATCACATACACCTCGGGAGCCTCAGCATCATGCTCGCTCCTGGCATCAAACCTGAAATTCCTGCTTGCCTCCCTGTAATTCTCTGAAGCCGCATCACGCTCGAAAGCAAGATAGAGATTATAGCAAACGTTAACAGGATAAAGCTGGTTGCGCAAGCGATAATCATCTACAGCCACATAGCAAGCCAGCAGACAGAATAAACCGACAGCAGCTATCTCCAAAGCCCAACGACGCACTCGATGCTGGAGTTGAACCACTATCATCCCTTTCTTGCTGATATTGACAATAGCCAGAACCAGCAAAGGAAGATAAACCACAAAAACACCCACCACAGCAGGCAACAGATTACCAAGCAGTTCCTTCACCTCGCCAGGATTGGTAGTTACAAGATTCAGAAACATATCTACCGCTATCACTCCCGTCCCGAAGAGATAAAGCAATACCAGTTGGAAGGCAGCGAAAAAAACAAAAAGAAAAGCCCACCAGATCATCTTACCCGGGCATCTGGTTAACGAAAAGAACCACATGTAGAGTGCCAAAGGCAGCAACACATTGGCACCACAAGCCCAAGGAGCCAGACATTCGGTATAGCACAGAGCTATATTAGGCAACAACAATGCTACCACAGCATACCCGTAAAGGAATGCGCCCGATGACACCTTATTATATATAGGCAACACCACCTTATTATATATATCCGTAAAACTGTTCATTCTACTTTTTCATTAACACTTTAAAGAGCATTATTACTAAAACGCTTCATTGATATTGAAGAGAAAACCAGACTGCCCCGACTTACCGAATCCATAATCCAGACGTACATTCACATTCTTCTTAAATTCCCAGCGATAACCTACACCGGCATTCGGCAAAATCTGTTTAGAGCGTAATGCCGAGAATTTCGGGAAGATGGTTCCTGCTCCAACCCACACTACGATGCCATTACGCTTCCATACATGTTGGCGCAACTCAACCGTAGCTTCCAGAGAATGTTTATCGCGATAACGGCCTTCATAATAGCCACGCATGGAATGAGTACCACCCAGTTCTGCCATCATTCCCCACGAAGGATTACCAAAGTTGAGGTTAGCCCCAATGTCCTCGGCAAGAACCGTTCCCTTACCCAGTCGCTGATAGGCATCAAAACGAAATGCCGTCGTACTGAAGGCATAATCATTCCCCATAAATTTTGGTCTGAACATCTGATTGATATTCAAACAGATACCACGATGTGGATTCGTAAGATTATCTCTGTTATCATATACCAGAGAAACGCCAGCTCCTACATTCCAAGTATGCTGATCCATGCCTTGCAGTAATTCCGGACGCTCAATATGTTTACCTATTACATAGTCATAACTCGCCATCGGTCCGATATAGAAATTATCTGCTACACGAAACAGGAAGCTAACTTCAGCCTGAGCCTGCCAACGCTTCATGTCACTCTTATTGGCATCGTTATCGCCCATCTCATAGCCTATTCCCCAAAATTCAGAGGGAAAAGAATAGAAATAAAGGTGATAATCGATGCGATATCTTCCTTTAGGAGCAATATGGTTACCACGGACACCCAACATGTAGAAACCTACAGAACTGACATCACCATAAAGCGAGACATTAGAAGGAGGAAGAATACTATCATTCGGATCAGTACGGTATAGTCCTGCTGCCACCAATCCCAATCCAAACTTGGTATCAGAGGCATAATGAGGGCCACCTATCACACTAAAATCGAAACGCTTATGCTTCTTGTTTTTATTGGAATCATTAAAGTAGTCAAGAATCCGGTTCACCCATGATTTCCCGACATGTAAAGCCATCGTATCCACCTTCTCTGCAGATGAGATACTATCGGTTACAGAAGGCTCAGAGGCATAGCTGCCCAATGCCAACATCATAATAAGTATTGTCAGAATATGCTTCATTTTGTCGATTTTATTATTTTAATACACCAATGCTACATTATCAATCCACAAGGTATTGCCTGGAGTTCCGATATAGGCTCCACCATCGGATGAGGAGAACTGAAGAATCAGATGAGTAGGTGTTTCGTTAGCACTCGCCCATCCTACTTCTTTTACCGGCACACTCTTACCCTTGCTGTTACGGGCATAGTCAGTGGATCGCAGTCCCATAGTAGCAGCCTGATAACCTGCCATGTGGCGGATATCGCCATAATGGATTGTATAGGTAGCATCTTCCACCCATCTATCGGTACTCTTTCCGAATCTGACTACCATCGTACCCACACGTTTAGCTGTTATATTTCCCTTAGCATCTTCATGCCGTTTCTGCAGATAGAGCACAGCTATAGCATGATCTCGACCTGCAACCGTAGAGGCTCCGCTAAATCCATTCTGCTTGATACGATTGGCTGCATGAGGGAGAGATGTCTTATAATCAAAGCGCAAAGCCTTTGGACGTGCGGTGAATGGTATACCCCAGTTGATGGCTTTAGGACCATCCTTGGTACTTGTTATCGGTTCACGAACATCACCCAGAAAGAGAGAACCGGCAGCCAAGACCTTGATATTGATGAGTCCCAGCACTTTTACTTTCTCAATATGGGTTACCAGTTTGGCACAATATCCACTACCATGTTTATCACGAAACACAGAGTTATTCGTCTTATAGATGCCCGATACATGTGCCAGGACATTAGAGGAACCCCAAGGCGAACCACCCTTATTGGTATAAGGAATATTACCATTGATAGTCATATTAGGTCCAACGGCATAAACTTTTTTCTGATTTCCTCCGATAATGCCTGATTCTTTGATATTCCTGATTACCCAGTGGTCCATATTACCATATTTAAAAGGAACCACCTTTTCCTGTCCCTTAACGGGAAGGCACGACAAGGTAGCAACCGCCATAACGATGCCTGATATTATTATTTTCTTCATATCTGTTTTTTTTTATATCATTAAGGCTGCAAAGATAGAAAAATATTTTCTAGTTTTCAGTTTTCTTCGACATAAAGCATAAAAAATTAAGAAATAATAATATATTTACAGCATTTTAATTGCCATAAAACAAAAAAGTCCTGCATTTGCTGTTATAAACAAATACAGGACTCCTGATTCAATATACAAAACAGAATCTCTTGCACCGGTTACAATAGAGACATACACCGGTTACAATAAAAACATGTTCCGATTACTCCAAAAGCTATTATCGGTTTGAATACATATTATCGTAATACTTCTGGTAATCACCCGATGTTACATTATCCATCCATTCCTGGTTATCGAGATACCATTTCACGGTTTCCTCGATACCCTCCTCAAACTGGAGAGATGGCTCCCAACCCAATTCCTTCTGCAGCTTTCTAGAGTCGATGGCGTAACGCATATCATGACCCTTTCTGTCTGTTACATAAGTGATGAGATCCATATCCTCGCCTTCCTTTCTGCCGAGCAATCTATCAACAGTCTTGATTACCACCTTGATGATATCGATGTTCTTCCACTCGTTGAAACCGCCGATGTTATAGGTCTCGGCTATCTTACCCTTGTGGAAAATCATATCGATGGCACGGGCATGATCTACTACATACAACCAGTCGCGCACGTTCTCACCCTTACCATATACTGGCAATGGCTTGCGATGACGGATATTGTTGATAAACAGCGGAATCAACTTCTCTGGGAACTGGTATGGACCATAGTTGTTTGAACAGTTGGTCACGATGGTTGGCATACCGTATGTATCGTGGAAAGCACGGACGAAGTGGTCTGAGCTTGCCTTAGATGCTGAGTATGGAGAGTGAGGATTGTACTTGGTAGTCTCTACGAAGAACTCCTCGCCGTAAGCCTCGTGGTTCTTACCGCTTGATGCCTTGGTGGTGAAAGGAGCAGGAATACCCTCAGGATGAGTCATCTTCAATGCACCGTAAACCTCATCAGTAGAGATGTGGTAGAAGCGCTTGCCCTCGTAACCCTCAGGAAGACTCTCCCAGTAAATCTTGGCAGCCTGGAGCAGAGACAGGGTACCCATCACGTTGGTATGAGCAAAAGTGAATGGATCCTTGATACTTCTATCTACATGGCTCTCGGCAGCGAGATGGATGATGCCATCCACCTTGTAGTCCTGCATCAGTTTCAGCATCAGGTCGAAATCACAGATGTCGCCCTTAACGAAAGTATAGTTAGGCTTGTCCTCGATGTCCTTGAGGTTAGCCAGGTTGCCTGCGTATGTCAACTTGTCGAGGTTGATGATGTGATACTCAGGATATTTGTTCACGAAAAGTCTTACTACGTGTGAGCCGATGAAACCAGCACCGCCCGTGATAATGATATTCTTCATTTCAATTAATAATTTATAATTAATAATTATTTTGCTGCCGCCAATTCAGCGATGCACTTCTTCAAACTGTCAGTCCAGTATGGCACCTTGAATCCGAAAGTCTGCTTCAGCTTACTTTTGTCAAGTACAGAGAAGTGAGGACGCTTCACTGGGCTTGGGAACTCCTCGCTGTAGCAAGGCTGTATATCGCAGGTATTTCCGCTCAGTTCGCAGATAATCTTAGCGAAATCAAACCAAGAGCAGACACCCTCATTAGAGAAGTGGTAGATGCCCGTCTTATCCAACTGGTCAGTTTCGATGATATGTGAGATGACAGCAGCCAGGTCGCCAGCGTAAGTTGGAGTACCCACCTGGTCGAAGACCACCTTCAGGGTGTCGTGGCTTGCCGTGAGACTCTGCATGGTCTTCACGAAGTTCTTACCCCACTGCGAGTAGAGCCATGCTGTACGGATGATGATATGCTTGCATCCAGTAGCTTCAATACTCTTTTCGCCTGCAAGTTTCGTTTTACCATATACCCCCAAAGGATTCGTTTCCCAATCTTCACGGCAAGGTATATTCTTATCGCCCTGAAAAACATAGTCAGTAGATACATGAATCAAAGTACCATCTACCTCCTTCATAGCCTGTGCCAAATTTCCCGCAGCAGTATTGTTGAGCAGATTAGCCAGATCGTAATCTGTTTCAGCCTTATCTACGTTGGTATAAGCAGCGCAGTTAACAATTACCTGAATATCATTCTCCCTCACCTTTTCTCGGATAGCGTCAAGATTGGTGATATCCAGTTTTTCATAGCCTTCAGCCACATCGGTGAAGACAAACTTGTGATTGCTTTTTTGGGCACAGATTTGCATTTCATGTCCCAATTGACCATTAGCGCCTGTTACTAATATATTCATTGTTTTAATATTTTATTCAATATAATATTTTAAAGTCTACTTACCATTTCCCTCTACACATGAAGAAAACTGATATTTTCTCTCGAAATCTATTTCCTACTACCTATATATATAAATCCATTCATCTATATATAAATATGTGGCAAAGGTAAAAAAATAATTTGAGTTGACCAAAGAAAAGAAAAAGAAAAGAGAAGAAACTAACATATATTAAACAAAGACCGCCACACTTTTTCACAAAAGCATGGCGGTTTTCCCTAAAACATAATAGATAAGCTTTGCCTTTAAGGGCAAACTTGAATCATCAAGTAGCCTAGTCTATTACCAATCCTTTTTTCCCTAATATAAACTAAACCTGTTTTCCTATTTAAATCAACATACTAAATCAACAAAAGGAATTTTCTTATCATTAAATACTTTTAGAAGACTTGAAGTGGTAATTAAACCATTAAAACTACTGTTTTCTGATTTCGTTTGCAAAGTTATATCATTTTTTTCAAAGTTGTATACCTAAGTAGCATTTTGGTAAAAAAATCAGCCTACCAAAGAAACAGATAACTCATTAAGAATCAGACGCTTTAATATATTAACTATTTTTATCTAAAGTAAATGGCATTATATGAAAGGAAATTTGTATCTTTGCACCACAAAACGGACAAAAGGACGAAAATAACATTTAAAAGACAATTTTATTATAATTATAAAGAAGCATTAAAGATGAAACTACTTATATATTTACTTCTTTTGCTTACTATGCCATTGGCTGCTCAAGGCAAAACGGACGAGAAGACTTTATTGGATCGTATTGACAAGATGATTGAAAACGACCAATATTATCAGGGAATCAAGGAAAAGGAATTGAAACATCTGAAGCGGCAAGCTTATGAAGCTGAAGACAACCAAACCCGACTACTGTTTCTTGACAGCATATATCATGCCTATAGCGCTTACCGCTACGATTCAGCATACGCATATATGAAACAGGGGCTTGAATTGGCAGAAAAATGTCATAACACCTATTATATCTTACGCAACCAGATAAACCAGGCGTCAATACTTTCGGTAAGGGGTTTTTATAGCAAAGCAGAAAACATACTCAAATCTCTCAATCCTGATGAGATGCCATACCAGTTGAAGCTATACTATTACTTCACATACGCCTGACTCTACAGCTATTGGGAATCATACTCCAAGAACTCAGATTACGCCGAAGAATTCCGTGCCCAGAAGAAACATTATATGACCCTTCTGATACAGAGTTTCAACGAAAACAATAAGCATAACGTCTTCTATCAGTATCTCATGGGCGAATACGCCTATCTCCACAACCCTACCAGCAAGGAATCGCTCAACTATTATCTGAAGGCACTGAAGATGTCGCCAGCCAAATCCCGTATCCATGCCATGTCAGCTTATGGTATAGCCAGATATTACAAAAAAACCGGCAAATTCGACCTTTACGAGGAATATCTCGTAGAGGCATCCGTGAGCGATGGATTGTGCCAACTCAAAGAAACTGTTGCGCTTCAAAAGCTAGCCTACTACCTCTTTAAAAAGGATGCGAGCAACAGCAAGAGAGCTGCCAAATATATCCAGCACACGATGGAAGATGCACAATTCTTCAACAACCAACTGCGCATGATGGAGATTTCCAACATCCTTCCAGTCATCGCTTCAGCCAACCAGCAGGCTGCCGAGCGCTCTCGTACCCGCTTTCTTTGGGGGTTCATAGGTGTAAGCATAGCGCTGGTCATCATCCTCATCCTCTCCTTAGTCAACAACCGACAGAAGAACAAGCTGAAGAAAAACAAGGCTGAGATTGAAGAACAGAACGAGAAGCAGAAAGAGATGAATGCACAGCTCACCGAACTGAACCAGCTGCTGGTAGAGACCAATATCAAGCGAGAGACCTACATGCGCCTCTTTATGGACATCAGTGCGGCTTATATCAGCAAGTTATCAGATTACCGCAAACTGGTAAGCCGTAAGATCAAGGCAAACCAGACCGCCGATTTACTGAAGAGTCTCAACACCCATAAATTGGAAGAAGAGGAATCACAGATGTTCTACAACCGGTTCGATAAGGCATTCATGGAGTTGTATCCGGGTTTCGTTACTGAGTTGAACAAGCTCCTGCTGCCAGAATGTCAAATGGAAGTTCCTACTACGCACGACCTGACCACTGAGATTCGCATCTTTGCCCTGATGCGACTGGGTGTAACCGACAGCCAGGAGATTGCCACCCTGCTGCATTACTCCACCCAGACCATCTACAACTACAAGTCTGGAATGCGAGCAAAGGCGATTAATCGAGATACATTCGAATCAGATATCAATCAGCTTTGCCACATCATTAATAGTTAATAATTAATAGTTTATAGCATAAACCGCTTTGACAATCTTGCTCAACGGCGCAGCCTCTATAAACTATTAACTATTAACTGTAAACTATTAGCTAGCTTCTGTGTATCACGGTTCCGTTAGCTTGATGCGTAGCAAGAACCAGGACTTCAGCTATTTGCACGTGTTCTGGGGCACTTGCAGCATAGAAGGCTACATCAGCTATATCATCGCCGTTCAGAGGTTCTATACCGCGGTAAACGTTGTCTGCGCGGTTCTGGTCACCATGAAAACGGATGTTAGAGAAGTTGGTTTCAACCAAGCCCGGTTTCACATTGGTAACACGCACTTTCGTATGTGCCACATCAATGCGCAAGCCGTCAGTAATAGCCTTTACAGCCGCTTTGGTAGCACAATATACATTACCTCCCGCATAAGCAGCATCACCCGCCACACTACCTATATTGATTACATGACCATGATTACGCTCCACCATACCAGGTACAATCAGACGAGTCATGGTTAAGAGGCCCTTAATATTGGTATCAATCATCTGGTCCCAATCTTCAAAATCGCCCTCATATTCAGGTTCCAATCCACGTGCGAGTCCCGCATTATTGATAAGCACATCCACATTGCGCCACTCCTCAGGGATGTAATCCACCGCTTTCTTGGCAGCTTCACGGTTACGCACATCGAAAGCCAAGGCAAGCACCTCAACACCCTCAGCCTCGAGTTCTTTCTTCAGGATTTCCAACTTTCCCGTGTTTCTACCTGTAAGAATCAGGTTATAGCCGCCACGGGCAAAACGACGTGCACAACCTTCGCCAATACCGCTTGTTGCGCCTGTAATAAGAGCAATTTTATTCATATTCTTTGATACTTTGAATTATACTTAGAACTTTTGATACTTTGAACTTTATGATTAGCGAAGCAATTGAATTTTTCACTCTTCACTTAAAGAATAAGGACTCTGACCTCAGCATTCGCCATTTTCTCTATCTGATTCATCGGACGTTTATAATAAACACTCTGGATAGCCTTGTTGATGATGCCATGCCCCACAGCAAGAACGGTCTGGTCAGGATAAGTAACCTTGAGCCAGGTAAGGAAATTCTGGGCTCTTGATTTCATCTTTTCCAGCGTCTCTATATTGTCCGGCCAATCCTTTGGGTCCTTCGGCAGGTCAGGGATGAATTTACCCGTAAAATCGCCCCAATCGCGCTCTCTGAGCAAGGGAGTGGTGACAACGGGATGCGAGCCGGCGATAATTTCACAGGTCTGTATACTGCGATAGAGATCGCTCGATACGAAAACATCGATAGGCGTACCCTCCATTTTCCTGGCCACTTCCTCAGCCTGCTCAATACCTTTCATATTGAGTTTTCCCGGTGTTTGTCCCTGCATAATTTGCGCCTTGTTATCCACCGTTTCACCATGGCGCACCAAATATAATTTTGTCATTGTCTTTACTTTTTCCGTCTATATCAAAAATGAGTTTTTACTTTTCCTAAGTCTATACTCCAGACATAGTTTTTACTTTCACTAAGTCTCTTTCCAAGACATCATGATTCTGATTTTGCTTACAAAATTACGGCTTTCTATCGAGACCAACAAATAATTTGCGTTAAATATAGCAATAATTAGCGTTAAATATAGCAATAATTTAAGTTTATATAAAAAACTTCTTGCTAGTTTCGGATTTCTTTCGTAACTTTGCCCCGAAATAACAAAATCAGTTTTAGTATGAAGGTAATACACAGTTCAATATTCCGCGCAGTATGCGCCATCATAGTAGGAGTCCTGCTCATCCAATATCGTGAGCAGACCGTCACCTGGATAACCATCGCCATCGGTGTTTTGTTTTTCCTTTCAGGTGTCATCTCCCTTGCCAGTTATTGGGCAGCCAAGCGCAATGCAGAGAAGATGCAGGGCCAGATTCTGTCTGATTCCAATGGTAAGCCTATCATGGGCATGATGCCTAAATTCCCGCTTGTGAGTGTAGGCAGTCTTATCCTGGGATTGCTGCTTGCCCTGATGCCTCAGGTGTTTATCGCCTGGCTGATGTTCATCCTGGCATTCATCCTGATTCTAGGTGCTCTGACCCAGTTTGTCAACCTGGCTTCAGCAGCTAAGATGGGACGCGTAGGCATCCTCTTCTGGCTCTTCCCTTCAGCCCTTCTTCTGCTGGGTCTGCTCGCCATCATCAAGCCTTCAGCCATCGCCTCTGCCCCTCTTTTCATCATCGGTTGGGGTATGCTCATCTATGGAGTAGTAGAGCTTCTCAACGCCTTTAAAATCTCCAACAACAAGAGAATCTGGCTGAAGAACCAGCAGCAGAAACAGGATTCTAAGGAGATTTATGTGGATGTAGAGGAAGTGAAGAACGAAGAGTAAAACAACGAAATCATTATATCATCATATATGAATAAAATTAAGTCTCTCTTTGCCTGGTTATGGCAAAAGTTTCGCGCATTCTGGCCTTGGTACAAGGGATTGTATCAGGGCAGAGCGTGGTATACCAAGACCCTCGTTGCCTTGGCAAGTTGTATAGTCGCCTTCATCTTGTATCTGGGCGCAGTAGACATCAACTTCTTATGGCTCTTCGGCAAGTCACCTGGCTATTTCTCAGGCATCCTGGACCCACAGACCTCAGAGGCCTCTGAAATCTATTCGGCTGATGGAAAGCTCATCGGCAAGTATTTCAACGAAAATCGTACTCCGGTAGAATATGATGAGGTAACACCCGATTTCTTCAAGGCACTGGTAGATACCGAGGATGAACGATTCTACAAGCATATCGGTATCGACCCTATCGGTGTGTTTGCTGCTGCCAAGGATGCACTCCTCCATCATAACGGGCGCGGTGCTTCTACCATCACACAGCAGCTGGCGAAGAACATGTTCCGTGTACGTTCGCAATATTCTACCGGTTTGCTGGGCAAGATTCCTGTACTCCGCCTGCTCATTATCAAGAGCAAGGAGTGGATCATCGCGGTTAAACTCGAAACGGTGTTCAGCAAGAAGGAAATCATCACCATGTATGCCAATACGGTAGATTTCGGTAGCAATTCCTATGGTATCAAAACCGCTGCGAAGACCTACTTCAACACCACCCCTAAGGAGTTGACCACCGGTCAGGCTGCCGTGCTCGTGGGCATGCTCAAAGCTACCACCTACTACAACCCACGCACCAACCCGGAGAACAGTCTTGCACGCCGCAACACCGTATTATATAATATGGTGACACATGGCGATCTCTCAAAAGACAGATACAATGAACTGAAAGATGAGCCTATCAAGCTCGATTTCAAGGTAGAAGAAAACTACGACGGACAGGCTAAATACTTCCGTGAGGCAGTAGCCAACTACCTGAAAGACTGGTGTAAAGACGAAGGTTACGACCTCTATACCAGCGGTTTGAAGATTTATACCACCATCGATACCCGCATGCAGAAGTATGCAGAAGATGCAGCCCGCAAGCAGATGAAACAGGTACAGCAGAACTTCAACAACCACTGGAGCATCCGCCGTACCCAGGCAGGCAAAGGCAACTGGATGGGTCAGGATCCTTGGCAGGATGAGAACCACAACGTGATACCAAACTTCATCCAGGGCATCGCCGAGCGCCAGCCATTCTACAAGGCATTGATAGCCCGCTTCCCTAACAATCCCGACTCAGTAAACTATTACTATAAGGAGTGGGTTCACCCGGTTAAGGTATTCGATTATGACAAGGGCAGCATCACGATGAACATGACATCAGAAGACTCCATCAAGTATATGACCACCTTCATGCACTGCGCCTTTGTAGCCATGGAGCCACAGACCGGAGCAGTAAAGGCATGGGTGGGCGATATCGACTTCGACCACTGGAAGTATGACAAGGTAACAGCCGAGCGCCAGCCTGGTTCTACCTTCAAGCTCTTTGTTTATACCGAGGCAATGAATCAGGGTTTAACCCCTTGTGACAAGCGTCGCGACGAATATATCTCTATGGAGGTATACGATAAGAAGAAGCACGAAATGACCATCTGGCGTCCATCCAATGCCAATGGTTCGTTCTCGGGCGACAGTATCCCATTGAAGAGTGCCTTTGCCAAGAGTATCAACTCTGTGGCTGTAAGATTAGGACAGGAGATGGGCATCAAGCGCATTATCGAGACAGCCAAGAAGATGGGTATCAACAGTCCGCTGGATGACACCCCTTCTCTCGCCCTCGGTTCCAGCGATGTCAACCTCCTGGAGATGGCATGCGCCTACAGCACCATTGCCAACAATGGCAAGCACCACGACCCGGTATTGGTTACCAAGATTGTAGACCACGACGGTAAGGTGGTTTACGAGGGGCCTACCGATTCCGAGCAGGTGATACCTTACAAGAGTGCCTTCCTCATGCAGCAGCTCTTACAGGGCGGTATGAAGGAGCCGGGAGGTACATCCCAGAGTCTCTGGGGCTATGTAGGCAACTACCGTGATACTGAGTTCGGTGGCAAGACAGGTACCACCAATAACCACTCCGATGCCTGGTTCATGTGTGTGAGCCCTAAGCTCGTAGTTGGTGCCTGGGTAGGAGGCGAATACCGCTGTCTCCACTTCCGCACCGGAGCATTGGGTCAGGGATCCAGAACCGCTCTTCCTGTGTGCGGTTACTTCCTCCAGAGTGTCTTTGGCGACCCAGCCTTCCAGCAGTATCACGGCAAGTTTGACAAGCCACAGGACAGCGATATCACCCGCGACATGTACATCTGTGCAAGCTATGCACCAAAGCCAAAGGTAGATACCACCAAGGTAGACAGTACCGCCTTCCAGGAAGAGATCGTTCTCGATGACGAAGGCAACCCTATCATCCGCGAGGTTCCTGCCAAGAAGGCTGAAAGCGAATCTGCCAACGGTACAGCCACCACAGAAGAAAAGAAAGAGAAGAAGAAGGCCAAGCCAACGGAGCAGCCTGTCAACTTCGATGATCTTTAAATTTAGTTAATAGTTTATAGTTTATAGCGGCTACGCGTTTAGCAAGAAGGCGATTTAATATGGCTTATGCTATAAACTATAAATTATAAACTATAAATTAAATACAATGATTGATCTCGACAACCCGGAGTTGCAGAATGCACTCCAAATCATACAGTTTACCCGTCGCTCGCTTTTCCTTACCGGAAAGGCGGGGACGGGTAAATCTACTTTTTTACGTTATATAGCCGCCAATACCAAGAAGAAACATATCATTCTTGCCCCAACAGGCATTGCGGCCATCAACGCCGGAGGAAGCACGCTCCACAGCTTTTTCAAGCTTCCTTTCCACCCGCTGCTGCCCAACGACAGCATGTATTCCGTCCGCAACATCCGCAACACCCTGAAGTATAATTCAGAGAAGATAAAGATTATACGCGAGGTAGAGCTCATCATCATCGATGAGATCAGTATGGTTCGTGCCGATATCATCGATTTCCTGGACAAGATATTGCGGGTATATTGCCGCAACATGCGAGAGCCTTTCGGGGGCAAGCAGCTGCTTCTGGTGGGCGATATCTTCCAGCTGGAGCCTGTGGTGAGGGAAGACGACCGTCGTCTGCTCAGTCCCTTCTACTGCAGCAGTTTCTTCTTCGATGCCAAGGTGTTCGAATACTTCAAGCTCGTGAGCATCGAACTCAAGAAGGTATACCGTCAGAGCGATCCCGTTTTCATCAGCATCCTCGACCATATCCGCACGTCTCAGGTGCCCATGCAGGATCTCCAGCGCCTCAACCAGCGCGTGGGAGCCCAGCTCGATGAGAGCGATTCCAAACTTGCCATCACCCTCTCTACACGCCGCGATACGGTAGATTACATCAACGACAGCCAGCTCCAGTGTCTTCCGGGAGAGCCTTGCCTCTTCCGTGGCCACATACAGGGCGAGTTTCCTGAGAGCAGTCTCCCTACCCCTATCGAACTTTACCTCAAGACGGGGGCTCAGGTTATCTTCATCAAGAATGATATCGAGCATCAGTGGGTGAATGGCACGCTGGGCACCATCATCGGTTTTGATGAGGATGAGGATGCCAAGATTTATGTGCGTACCGAGGAAGGCAAGGATGTGATGGTGGAGCCTGCGGCATGGAGCAACATGAGATACCATTTCAATGAGGTTGAGAAAAAGATTGAGGAGGAAGAGATTGGCAGATACGAGCAGTACCCCATCCGTCTGGCTTGGGCGATAACGGTTCATAAGAGCCAGGGCCTCACCTTCAACCAGGTGAAGATTGATTTCACGGGTGGTGTCTTTGCGGGCGGACAGACGTATGTTGCCTTGTCCCGCTGCACCAGTCTCGAGGGCATTAGTCTTCAGGAGCCGTTGCGTCAGAGTGATGTTTTCGTGCGCAATGATGTCAAGCAGTTTGCCCGTCATTACAACGACCAAAGCACCATCAATACAGCGCTTACCCAGAGTAAGGCCGACAAGCAGTATCATGATGCCGTCAAGGCCTTTGACAGGGGCGATATGCAGTCGGCTCTCGATAACTTCTTCCTTGCCATCCACAGTCGTTATGACATCGAGCAGCCGCTTGCCAAGCGTTTCATCCGCAAAAAGTTGAACAGGGTGAACGAGCTTCAGGCAGAGAACGAGCTGTTGCGTGAAGAAATAAGAAAGAAGGATGAAGAGAAGGAGAAGCAGCAGAAGTTCCTCAAGCGCCTTGCCACGGAGTATGTGATTATGGGGAAGGAGTGCGAAAAAGAGGGCATGAAAGAGGCTGCCATCATGAATTACCGCAAGGCCCTCACCCTTTATCCTGAGCACCCGGAGGCGAAAAAAAGGCTTTTAAAGGTAAAAAAGTAAAAGGGTAAAAAAGTAATATAGATAAAACAAAAAAACAGGCAAAATGATTTTGCCTGCTTTTTTTGTTTTATCTATAAGCTGAAAAGCTCTATTAACTATAAACTATCATCTAGTACCATTGTACAGCGTTCGAATAACCGCTGCGCTTGTCGTATTTCAGCGCATCTGTCAGGGTGGCTGCGTTACAACGGAAGGTGAAGTTGTAGCTCGTATATGGAGCGAGAACCACAGAACAGCTCATGTTAAAACAGTGAAGATCACGAGCCAGACTGGCGGTGGTCATACTGATCTTGTGGTTGTCAAAATCATAACCGGATGAGAAACTGATGTTCCAGCCATCACTGATTCTTACGTTACCACTCATGTTCAGAGTCTGGGTAAACTTGTATGCATAGCGCATCGTCTTCTCATTGAACTTCTCTCTTCGCGTATCCTCGCGCATCGTTACACCATAACCGAAGGTCAGCGACCATGGCATCTTAAACGCCATATAACCATCTGAATCCGTTTCAGCCTTGCCGCCCTTCTTGGCTGCCGTCTTACCCTTCTCCATGCTGTCGTCTACGTTGCTCTCGATGTCGGTATCCAGACCTTCATCGTCATCATCATTGCGCTGGCTGTCCTTCTTGTCGTCCTCATCATCGCCCCCGCCAAAGAGTTTCTTCAGCTTCTCCGGGTTCAGTGTGAACGAGAAGTTCTGCGACATACCCTGGAATCGTCCGAACCTGCCCTTGCCCCACTCCGTATGGGTACCCACATAAACATTGTTCTGGTCGTCCAGCTCGTAGGCATAGGTGGCAAACACAGCGTTCATGTTGAAGGTATAGTTCTTCCACCACTTCAGTCTGAGGTTGATATTCATATCGCTCCAAGGGCGAACCTTGGCTGCGGTATTGTAACTCATGTTGATGTCGAACGCATCGATGATACTGAGTTTCTTGTATCCGGTAGAGTCCTTATCGCTCTTCACCTTCATCTCGATGTTGTTGCCCAGGGTAAACGAGATATTACCGCTCTTACCCTTGCCCGGCGCACCGTAGAGGGCATTGGCATACTTCGAGTAGCTCACCAGCGATACGTTTCCGTCGGCATCGGTCTTCTGGTAGGTGTCCCAGTAGCCGTAGCGTGAAGCTCCGAAGTCTGGGGCATAACTGAAGCTCACCGTAGGCGTAAACACGTGGCGCACAGCCTGTATCTTATCTCCGAAGAGTTTGCGGTTTGGTATGTAGAAACCATAGAGTTTGGTAGAGAGACCTACGCTCATGTTCCAGTTATACACGTTGTTGAAACCGTAGATGGTATCACATTTCTCCGTTTGGCTGGCTTCATCCCATGATCTCTCCACCTTGTTGGTATACATACGGTCGGTGAAATTGAACGATGGGTTCACGTTGAGATATTTGAAGAGCGTGAATGTAGCGCTCACCGGTATCTGATGCTGCCATCCGTTGCGCCAGTCCTTGATGAGTGAACTGTGCATCAGCTTATCCTCTTTAGTATTGATGCTGTTAGAGATGTGTCCCGTATAGCTCATGGCTATCTTCTCGTACCATTTCTCATCGCCCACCATCTTCTTTCTTCTGAACGGATAGAAGCGGGAGATGCTGATGTTGAGGTCGGGCAGCGTCATGGCGATGGATGAATCGCGCATGTTCTGCGAGAGGTTGGCGGTGGAACTGAGCGTCATACCGATGCTTGAGAACGAGGTGCTCCAGTTAACAGATGAGGTTCGCGTACTCTGCGTCATCGTCTGCGGATTGTAGAGCGAATTGAGGTTGTTGCGTTCGTAGCTCGATGTGGCGAAGTTCACACTTGCCGAAAGTGAACTGTATGGGTTTGCCTTGCTGTCCTGGCGGTGGCTCCATTGCAGTTTGAAGCTCTCCTGCTCGGTAAAGTCTGGCATTCCCTTGTCGCCGTTCTTTGTATCCTGGTAACTGAAGAAGAAGGAACCCGAATATTTGTATCTCTTTCGGTAGTTGCTGGCTGCCGAGAGTCCCCACGATCCCTTGGTATAAATCTCGCCCAGCAGCTTCAAGTCCCATTTATCGTTCATGGCGAAATAATATCCGCCATCTCTGAGATAGAATCCTCGTGCCGTTTCATCACCGTAGGTTGGCATGATGAAACCGCTGCTGTAGCTCTTGGTGAACGGGAAGAAGCCGTAAGGGATGGCAAGCGGCATAGGCACATCACACACCACGAGATAGGCTGGTCCGAATACCACATCCTTGCCCGGCCTTACCTTGGCTCGGGAGAGCGAGATGTAGAAGTCGGGATGCGGATCATCGCAGGTGGTATACCTTCCGTGCTGCAGATAGATGACTCCCGATGAGTCGCGTTTCGACTTCATACCGGTCAGGAATCCGTCTTGCTGTTCTGTATATACATTATTAATAAGGGCCTTCTTGCTCTTGAAGTTGAATTTGATGGTGTCGGTATCATAGGTATCGCTACCCATCTTGAAGACAGGTTTGCCCTTGATGCCTCCCTCCGCCGTACTGTCGGGTGTACCCATCGCCTTCACGTTGCTCTTGTCCATATCCATGGAGATGCGGTCGGAACTGAGGTCCATGTTGGTATACTTCACGTTGGAGTTTCCGTAGAGATATGCCACCTTGTTCTTGGCATCGTATACGAGAGAGTCGTCCGCCTGATAGTTAACCGGTGCGTCTACTCCACCCTGTTTCTTTCTGGCGATACTGTCGAGGCGGATACTGTCATCCACCACTTTATTATGTTTCCATATAGCTTTCTGCAGCGAGTCCATCTGCGTGGTGTCGTCAGCCTGTTTCAGCTTGGGCTTTATTTCGTTGCCCAGCGAGTCTACGAACACACTGTCACCCACGCTGTCCACGGTTTCCGTCTTCTCCTTCTTCTTTTTCTTTTTCGAATCGGGCATACCCGGATTAGCCACCATCATACACGAGATGGCAGCGAGCAGCAGCATAGCTATCGTCGATTGTTTTCTCATTCAATAAATTAGAATTCTATTCAAACATGCGTTCCCATTGCTGGAAGCGTTTTACTCCTTCCTCTCCGAACTTCATGAGACTTTTTTCTGCTTTCTCAATTGTTTTTTCCCGGTCGAGGTGAGTTTTGCTGAAGAATTTATCAGCGTAGCAAATCACCTTCTCCTCCATGGTTTCCGGCAGGAAATCCTGATGTGGCAGGGGCAGGTTCTGTGCTATGATCTGTGCCTCTGTGATGCCTGCACCGGTATGGCGCTCACATACGCGGGCATGTCGCTCATATCCTTCCTTGCGCAGGATTTCTGCTCCCAGTCGTCCATGGCAGATGTAGGGCTGCGAGCCGAAACACTGTATGCCTGGGGCATCAGTCATGAAGATGCCGAGGTCGTGGAGCATAGCTGCTTCTTCGATAAACTGGGCATCGAGTTGCAATTCGGGATGATACGAAACAATCTGTAGCGCTTTTCGCGCTACAGATTGGCTATGTGTGATGAGGATATGCCGAAGCTCATTATCCTCAGGATAATACTTATCAATAATAGCTTGATAATTCATTTCTATTATATTTACTCAGCATCGCGCTCGATGTAAGCGATAACATCGCCCTTGCGCACCTTGCTGCCCTGCTTGGCATTGATTTCTACGAGCTTGCCGCCCAATGCAGCTGGGATGGTTTCAAACTCGCCCCAAGGAGCCTGGATATAGCAGAAGGCATCACCTTCTTTATATTCCTTGCCGATGTATGGCTCTACAGCTGGCTGGCACTCGCCCTCGCCCTGGAATTCCCAGAAGAGCTGGCCGGCTACTGGTGCTACGATGGCATCTGCCTTGGCGTGCTTGAACTCTGCAAGCTGTGCAGGAGTAAGGGTTGTACCGAGCTTGGCATCCTTTGCCTTCTGAAGGTCGGCCAGGAAGTTCTTCTTTGCCTGTCCGCTCTTGTAGTTGCGATACTGCTCTGGGTGCATAGCGAGCTCGAAGAGTTCCTCGTCGTCCTGACCGTAATCCCAACCGTTCTCGTCCATCTCCTTCTTGAAGTCGTCGAGGGCGTTGGTGAGCAATGTGTGTGCATCTACGTCGGTAAACTCGCGGCCCTGCTTCTTGGCGAGCTCTACGAGTTCAGGGTCGATAGTTCCAGGAATCTTACCGCTCTTACCGAGAATCATACCCCACATAGAGTCGTCCATCATGACGAAGCGGCCCTTGCCCTGCTCCATGGTGAGGAGGTTCATCAGTGAGATGTTCTTTACATACTGGCTGAATGGGGTTACCAATGGAGGATAACCTACGCGTGGCCATACATACTCTACCTCGTCGAAGAGTTTGATGAGCAGGTCGTCCATAGACAACTCTTCCTCACCCTTCTTCTTGCGGATGTTGTTGATGGTCTGACGCATACCGCCGAGGTCTGCCATCATAGAACCCATCATACCGCCAGGGAGACCGCAACCGAGCAACAATGAAGACATGATTTTGTTACCTGGGTTGATGAAGTAGCCGAGCCACTCGTCGATGAACTCCTGAGTCATAGCACGAGCCTTCATATAAGCGCTCATGTTGATTTCAGGCACCTCGAAGCCCTCGTTCTTCAGCATGCTGATAACTGAGATTACGTCTGGGTGAACCTTACCCCATGACAATGGCTCGATGGCTGTATCGATGATGTCGGCACCATTGTTGCAGACCTCGAGGATAGAAGCCATAGAGAGACCAGGACCTGAGTGGCCGTGATACTGGATGATGATCTGTGGATACTTGTCCTTAATCATCTTGGTGAGTTTGCCGAGGAATGCTGGCTGGCCGATACCTGCCATATCCTTCAAACAGATTTCCTCTGCACCGGCAGCGATGAGCTGGTCGGCGATGTTCATGTAATATTCCAGAGTATGAACAGGAGAGTTGGTGATACAGAGCGCACACTGTGGAGTCATGCCACCCTCCTTTGCCCACTTGATAGAAGGAATGATGTTGCGCACATCGTTCAGTCCGTCGAAGATACGTGTGATGTTGGTACCCTGCTTAGCCTTTACCTTATACATAAGGGCGCGCACGTCATCAGGCACAGGATACATACGAAGAGCGTTCAATCCGCGGTCGAGCATGTGAGTCTTGATACCCACCTCGTTGAAAGGTTTGCAGAATGCGCGTACGGCATCGTTAGGATTTTCACCTGCCAGGAGGTTAACCTGTTCGAAGGCACCGCCGTTAGTCTCTACACGGCTAAAGCATCCCATTTTGATGATAACTGGGGCAATTTTAGCCAACTGATCCTTGCGTGGCTGGAACTTACCAGAGCTCTGCCACATGTCTCGATAAACGAGACTGAACTGAATTTTCTTCTTCATTATTCTTGTTCTTTTTCTTTATATTCGATGTATGAATTAAATTCCAAGGTGCAAAATTAGACAAAAAAATTGAGAAATCGTCCTATTCGCCTCTTTTTTTATATTTATTATGTAATTTACTTCAATATTTCCTTCTTCATCTTGCTGTTCAGCTTCTCGGCTGCAGCATGGGCCTTGGCGTTGGCCTTCATCGCATTGAGCGAGCGGTGGAAACCCTGGATGCGGCCCTCACGGTCTGAGAGAGCCAGACTGTCGCCCTTCATATATACAAAGGTGAAGGTATCGCGCTTCGTCTTCTCATTGAGCACCACGCCATCCAGCTCGCGGTGGCCCTGCACCAGAATCAGTTTGCCGTTATAGGCATGCCATTCCGTATACTGAGGCACATCAGGATATTCTACCGGGCTGTCGTCGTCCACATCTTTGTTTATCATCACCCTGCCCACGGCCATCGCCTCGCTCATGCGCTTCAGGGTGAAGCCATACTGGCGCGGCACCATATAGGTTTCTACGATGCTGTCGGGCATATTGGCAAGGATTCTCGCCTGCTGGCGCTTGCTCAGATGCGATACATCGCGCAGCTTCGGCATCACCGGATAGGTCCAGGTGGCCTTCAGCTGGTCCAGATCTATCACCATGTCGGCACGGTTCTTCTCATCCTTCTCCTCGCATGGCATCACGCAAACCCAGTCGCCCACCTCTATATCTCCAAACACCTGATGGTTGCGAGTGGCATCCAGAATGTTGTATCTTACGGGGTCGCCGCCTCCGTTGGGCAGCAGCACCAGCGCGGTATCCGAGCAGCCCAGGCAGGCAAGTCCGTAGATAGCCCTGTCGCCCTTTGCCGGTTTCGAGAGGCTGATGGCGAGTTTCGAATTGTCCATACGTGGTGGTTTCTTTCCCCTGTGACATGCTGCGAGGGTTGTGGCGGCTAGCGCCAGTGTGAGTATTGTCTTGACTTTCATCTTTCTATTCATTATTTCAGATGCAAAACTACAACTATTTTTTGGAAGCACCAAATATTGAATCGTAAAATAATTAAAAAAATAGGTGATATATTTTGTAGTGTCTCGATTTTGCATTACCTTTGCAACCGTTTTTTGGGATCAACATCCCCCTCGTCCTGCCACACACGCCGGATGATGAAAAGAAATAGGACCAACTCAAGAATTATATGCAACAAGAGAATATGACAGACAAGACAAATACACACGCTCTCCCGGCATGGACCGAGGTAGAGTATACCGCATTATGCAAAAACCCGTACCTGTTAACCCCATTCTTCATCCCTAAGGAGGCGAAGTGCTTCACGTGCCGCGAAGATGGCACGAGGGAAGAAGAAAGAATGGTTTTCCTCGTTTTCAAATCTACTGCAGCCCCTGCTGATGCCGAATGGGAAGATGATCCTGTTCCGGGCGAGATGTGGGTGCGAGCGCTGGGCGATGACGATGAGGAGATTGAGCCTGCCAAGGTGATTTACCTGGGTCAAGACATCGAGGATTTCATCCGTGTAGCCGCTGAGGACGACCAGACCATCACCTTCGATTTCTGGTGGCGCCACGGCGAGGTGAAGGTGGAGAAGGCTGAGAAGACGGATGACGGATTCGTATGCCGCAAGGATGATTTCGGCGATGACGGACTGGCTGTTACCCTGATTCCTGAGGACGGCGGCAATCCGGTTGTCCTCCGTCTTCAGATTCCTTACATCGGTTTCTCGCTCTACGATGCCGAGGGCAACAAGGTGCATGGCGAGCTGAGCATTCCGCAGGATAAGGTGGATGACTACACCTACGAATTTGTGGGCGATGACAACAACGATCGTTTCACCCTTCAGCTCGACAGCAACAGGCTGGTTTACATGTGTGTATTGCGCCATGAGGACCATCAGCTGGTGGTTCGCAACCAGCGCGACCGTCTTTCGGTAGTAGATCAGATTCCTACCGAGGGCAAGCTTTCTGAGTTGCTGATGAACACGAATTCTGCGCTCATCAAGAACAGGAATCACCGTTGGCGCATTCAGATTGAGGGCACCACGCTGTCTCACGAGGTTGAGTTGAATGTAGATGCGGCATCTCTGGTAGCTTTTGCTGAGGAGCAGATGCAGAAGGGCATGGAGATTGACGAGCTGGGGCAGCATCTGATGGCACTGGAGCAGAAGTATCATTTCCAGTGGTTCTGGCTGAGTGAGGACGACTGGAGTCATGACAATCCGGTGTTCGACATGTTCATGAAGCAGCTTTGTGCCTTTTCGTATGTCAGTCAGAATCCTGTTCAGGCAGATGCGTTGATGGCAAGGAACTACAAGCGTAAGATTCGCCGTTACAGCAGTATGCTGAAGGCTCACAAGCGTGGCGAGTTGAATCTTTTTGAGGAGAGTGATGAGGTGCGAGCCGAGTATCTCCGCATCTTCCAGGGTTTCCACCAGCCTTTCGTAGAGGCTTTTGAGAAGGAGGAAGAGGAATAATTTTTTATTAGATATGTAATCGGAACGTGCATGCCATTCTTTATGGTGTGCACGTTTTTTAGTGCTAAGAAATAACGGCCCCATAAAACACTCGGACGGACCTCTTCTTGCGAAGAAGCCCGCCCTATTCTATTCCTAAAAATCTTTATTTTGCAATAGAAATGCAATGCTTGAGCAAAAATATTTTTATTTCTCTATCAGTCCCTCTACATACTTGCAGAGGATACCGATGCCCTTGAGGTTTTCGCCACCTTGCGGAATGATGATGTCAGCATAGCGCTTGGTGGGTTCGATAAACTGCTCATGCATCGGCTTCAGGACCTTGAGGTATCGGTCTACCACCATCGATACGGTGCGACCCCTGTCGATGGTATCACGCTGAATGTTGCGTATCAGGCGCTCATCAGCATCGGTATCCACGAACACCTTCAGGTCCATCAGGTCTCTCAACTTCTTGTCCACCAGCGTCATGATGCCTTCGATGATCACAACCGGCTTGGGGTCAACGTGAACCGTTTCCGGTTCACGGTTGCATTTGATATAACTATAGGTGGGTTGCTCTATCGCCTTGCCAGCACGCAGATCAGCGAGCTGCTGGTGCAAAAGCTTCCAATCGAATGCCGACGGGTGGTCGAAGTTGATCTGATGACGTTCTTCCTCGGTCATCTGCGAGGTATCGTTATAATATGAATCGAGGGGCACCACAGCCACATAATGAGGCGGCAGCACTTCTACGAGTTTCTTCACCACAGTAGTCTTGCCGGAGCCTGTGCCTCCCGCAATGCCAATAACGGTCACTTTATCTTTCATATTCTTTCTTCTTTTCTATAAGATTTCATCAAACATCTTGCGGTAAAATTCAGCCTTCTTCTCCACTGCCATAGGATAGGCACGGGAACTGGAGGGCATGCGGTACAGACGGAGTCTGCGGCCCTCGAACTGGAATTCTGCATAACCTCCCATTTCAGGCTTTTCCTTGATGCCGAAGTGTTCTGAAAATACCTTCGTGGCAAGCTGGCCGGCTGTGAGCACCGCCCTGCAATGGGGCAGCTGGCGGAGCATGCCGTCGAGATCGGCAGGTTGCACAATCTGCAGGTCCTTGTCGGATGCCGTATTCTTGGTGCGTATCACCTGCTGTGCAGTATCATAGATGGCGACGCCCTTCTCCCTGAGAAATTCCTTAATAGCATCGAGGCGGTAGGTCTTCTTCTCTACATCCACGAAATGGAACTTATCCTGGAAGTAGATAATCCCGAATATCCTCCACATATCATTCTGGAAGTTGGGATAATACCAGGGCATGCACCACCGCTTCTCTGCAGGCGGAAACGTGCCGAGCATCAGCAGCCGCGCATTCTCGGGCAGCCACGGCTCAAAAGGATGATTCTCTACCATTTTCTACTTCTTTTCCTTCACCAGGTACATCACTACCGGCAGGTGATCGCTGTAGCCGTTAAGCCATCTGCCGCCTGCCTTGGTACGCAAAGGAGCACCCTTGTACTGACCCTCCTGCTGGATGAGGTAATCGCGGCGGAAGATGTGGTTCTTCCAGAACTTCAGAGAACTGTAGTCCTTGTTTTTACTATCCCTGTTCAGGAGATTAGGCGTGATGACAATCTGGTCGAAGAGATTCCATGAACCGCTGTAGAACAGGGTTCCCTTGCCTTCATTAGCCAGGATGTTGTACCATGGATTGTACATATCATCGGCACCCACCTCGCTGATTTCAGCCTTCGCCTTCAGCACCTTGTGCATGCTGGCATTGGTAGGATCATCGTTCATATCACCCATCACGAACACCTTCATCGTCGGGTTCAACTTCAGCAAACTGTCTTTTACAGCCTTAGTCTGGCGTGCTCCGCTCTCGCGATAGAACGAAACGGAGAAACGGCTTGGCCAGTGGCATACGATAACCGCCACATCCTCGCCCGCCAGTTCACCGCGAACAGTGAGGAAACCACGGGTCTTGTAGGCAGAATCCTTGGCGAGTTCCTGTACGTAAGGCACCAATCGGGTATTCTTCACCGTGAAGAGTGCCGGATTATAGAGCAGCGCACAATCGATGCCTCGCTTATCGGGACCCTCGATATGGCAGAACTGCATGTTTCGTGCCTTGAGGGGCGGCTGCGCGGTGAGATCTTTAAGCACGTTGGCATTCTCAACCTCAGACAGACCGATGAAGGCACAGCCCACGTTAGGCAGTACATCGGTACCCATGTCGGCAAGTGCACGCGACATATTCTTGAGTTTATTGGTATATTTCATACCATTCCATCCCTTAGCAGGGAGATACTCGTAATCATTCTTACCGGCATCATGGCAGGTATCGAAGAGGTTCTCCTGATTGTAGAAACCTACAGCATACACTTGAAACTGCCTGTTGCCTGAAGCCTGCGACTTCTTTTTCTGTGCTGTAGCGCCCAGCCCTATCATGAGGAGGGCAGCCAGCAAGAGCAAATGTTTCCTCATACTAATAGTAATTATTAATGTTCACCTTATTATATATAATATATATGTCCACCTTAACGCGGTGAGGTAATAGGCAGCAAAGATACCTAAAAAAACCGGAAATATCTCCATAAAAACGAATATTTTTTCAGATTTCATGCATTTTTAACATAAATAAATTCATTTTTCAAAAAACTTTTTGTTACTTTGCAGCATTAAACACATTGAATCGGAACAGAAGACACAAGACCAGGGACCACGGTAAGTCCCCTTATCGCCTAAACAAGACCTAGCGGGACATATATCATCACTGCTCAAAGAGACTGCTGTTGCCGGTTTATTAATACTTAATACATATAAACTATGCAGAAGAAAGTAAACTTAGCAATGTTAGCGCTCTTCTCGTGTTCATTGGCTATGGCTCAGAACGAAAAGACTGACCAGAACGTAGCACAGGGACTTGACGAGAATGCTTTCACCTTCTCCGAGGCACAGTTGGGCGAGGACGATGACATGTCATCCAATGTCACCATCCTCAATTCTACCAGCAACGTATACGCGAGCCAGGCAGGTTACCTGTTCTCGCCAGCACGTTTCCGCTACCGTGCCTTCAACCAGAAGTACAACGATGTCTATATCAACGGTGCTTCCATGAACGATATGGAAACCGGACAGTTCCGTTTCTCCAACATCGGCGGTTTGAACCGATTCTCCAGAAACGTAGACTTCGCCCTGCCTTTCGAAGCCAACGGCTATTCGATGACGGGCATGGCAGGCTCCAACAACTATGATTTCCGTGCCGGAAGCATGCAGGAAGGACAGTATGCCAGCGTAGGTGTTGCCAACCGCAACTATACCCTGCGCGGACTCTACTCCTACTCCAGCGGATTCAACGAGAAGGGATGGGCCATTACAGCCGGTCTCACCTACCGCTGGGCTAACCAGGGATACGTAGAGGGAACCATCTACAACGCCCTCTCCTATTTCTTCGGCGTGCAGAAGAAGTGGATGAACGGCCACTCGCTGAGCTTCTCTACATGGGGTAACCCGACAGAAAGAAGCACCCAGGGAGCATCTACCGACGAAGCTTACTGGCTGGCAAACGACTACCAGTATAACCCATACTGGGGATACCAGAACGGACACAAAAGAAACTCACGCGTAGTGAACGACTTTGCTCCTTCGGCTATCGCAACATGGGACTGGGAAATCAACGACCAGATGAAGCTCACCACATCGGTGTTCGGAAAATACTCTATGTACAAGAGCACCAAGCTCAACTACAACAACGCAGAGAATCCGCAGCCAGACTACTGGAAGAACATGCCATCTGCCAACTACTATGTATGGGGCGACTACAAGAACGGCAACAACATGTATACCTGGGAAAACTGGAACAACGCCGTAAATTACTGGCAGGCAAGCAAGCAGAACCGACAGATTAACTGGGACCGCCTGTACTATGCCAACCAGCAGGCTGCCAAGAACGGACAGGATCTGCTCTACTATGTTCAGGCTAAGCACAACGACAACCTGACCCTGACCCTCTCATCCGTGCTGAACACCAAGCTAACCACGAAATCGAACCTAGCTACGGGCATCATGCTCGGAAAGAGTACCAACCAGCACTATCAGACATTGGAAGACATGCTGGGCGGTGCCATCTTCCACAACATCAACACCTATGCCCTGGGCGATTATCCTAAGACCGACCCACGTGTGCAGTACGACCTGAACACAGCCGGTCCTAACAACACAGGCAAGCTGGTTTACGAGGGCGACAAGTTCGGTTACGACTATCGCATCGACGTAAACAAGGCAAATGCATGGAGCACCTATACAGCCGAATTCTACAACATGAAGGCGATGCTGAGCGGACGTATCGGATATACCGGAATGAACCGCCGCGGCTACATGCGCAACGGTATGGCACCGAACAACAGTCAGGGCAAGAGCGGCACAGCCAACTTCCTGGACGGTGGCGTAAAGGGAAGTCTGAACGTGGATATGGGCAGAGGTCATGCCTTCAGCATCGGAGCCGGATATGAGCTGCGTGCGCCGATGGCAAGCACAGCCTTCATCTCGCCTGAAATCAGCAACGACTTCGTGACCAACCTCAAGAACGAGCGCATCTTCAGCTCAGAATTCAGCTACCTGTATCGCAACGCATGGCTGAGTGCCAACGTGAGCGGTTACTACAGCCGACTGGAGAACGTTACGGAATGGCAGAACTTCTACAACGATGATGAGAATTCATTCACCTACGTGAGCATGACCGGACTGAAGAAGGAATACTATGGTGTAGAGGTGGGCGCTAAGTTCAAGCTCACTTCATGGCTCGACCTGAAGACTCTGGGCGCTATGAGCGAGGCGAAGAACATCAACAATGTAAATGCCGTATACATGCTCTCAAAGAGTGCTGAGGTTTACCAGGACAAGGCTTACGTGATGAATATGCGCGAGAGTGGCACACCGCTCACAGTGGGAAGCATCGGTCTCGATGCCCACGTAAACGGATGGTTCGTCAACCTCAATGCCAACTACTACGACCGCATCTACCTCTCTTATTCTCCAAGCTACAGATATGAGAAGGTGCTGACCAACCGCCAGGCTGCCTACAAGGCATTCCCTGAAATCTTTGCTCCTACTACACTCGACGGTATGAGCTGGACTGAGGATGCTGTAGCCCAGGAGAAAGGTCACGGAGGATGGATGGTTGACCTGAGCATAGGCAAGAGCGTGAGACTGAAGAAGGGTTCTCTCAACTTCAACCTCATGATTACCAACCTGCTGAACAACCAGACTATCGTAACAGGCGGATATGAGCAGAACTCACGTTCAAGCTATACACTGGATGCTAACGGCAACGTGAAGAATCCACGCCTCTACCAGTTCTCTAAGAATCCTAAGAAGTATTACACCTGGGGTACCAACGGCATGTTCCAGGTATCTTACAGATTCTAAAGAGCAGTTTCTCTTTAACATAAAGAACAGGGAGCAATCCCGTTTCTCTATAACAATAAAAAGAAAGAACAATGAAAAAGATAAAATTCATAGCATTGGCATTCCTGGCACTGACTCTGGGGTCGTGTATGGGCGACGGTTATGCTGACCCAGACCTGACCGAGAAGGTGCCTGCATCTCCATGGGGCAACAACAGCCTGAGGGAGAAGAATGTGATCAGCATAGCAGATTTGAAGACCCAGTTTGCTACGATTATCAACAGCGACAATGGCTACAAGCAGATTGAGAAAGATATGATGATCAAGGCGGTAGTGACGGGCAATGATGTCAGTGGCAATATCTACAACCAGGTGAGCGTACAGGATGCATCCGGCGCTATCATCATTGCCATCAACGGAAGTGGCCTGTCGGGTTATCTTCCTGTTGGTCAGGAGATTCTCGTAAACCTGAAGGGTCTCTATATCGGAAGTTACAAGAAGTTGCCTCAGATTGGCGGTGTGAATACCAAGCTCTCAGACGGAAGTCTGGGTATGGGCAAGATAGAGCGTGCCGTATGGAACCAGCACTTCAAGATTCTGAACCCTGGCGAGGCTGATGCAACCACGGTAGTGCCAGAGGAGTTTGACCTGACAAAGCTTACTGATGCAGCCTATATGGATGCTAACGTGGGCAAGCTGATGACCCTGAAGAAGGTGAAGTTTGCCTCTGCCAACGGTACTAACGTATGGGCGCCAGATGATACCAATACGAGTCTGGAACTGATTGATGCCGAAACGGGCAAGAAGATCAGCAGCAGCAATTTGGTAGTGCGCAACTCGGGTTATTCTAAGTTTGCCAACGAGGTGGTTCCAAAGGGTGTATTCGATATCACCGGTATCTTCACCCGTTACAATAACACCTGGCAGATTGTGCTTCGCAACACGGATGATTTGAAATCGGTAGTTCTTGCCTATCTCAGCGAGCCGTTTGATGCCAGCCAGGGCAATTTCACCATCGACAACATCAAGTTGGCTGATGGTGTAGAATTTGTCTGGAAATGGGCATCTGCAGCTTACGGAATGAAGGCTTCTGGCTATGTGAACGGTTCAAAACAAGAACTCCAGTCACGTCTCAAATCGCCTGCCATCGACCTGAAATCAGCCAAGAGCGCTAAACTCATGTTCGACCAGGCTATCAATTATGCCTCAGATATAAAGCAGGAATGCAAGGTTCAGATTTCTACAGACGGAAAGACATGGACCGACTTGGACGTACAGGGTTATCCAGCAGGAAACAGCTGGGACTTTGTTTCATCTACTGCAGATTTGACGAAGTATTGTGGCAAGACCATCTACATCGGTTTCCTCTACAGCAGTTCTCCAACGGGTGCTCCAACCTGGGAGGTTAAGAATTTCGCAGTGAAATAACCGGGTTCACTTCTATAGATATAAATAGTAACAATATTTAAAAAGACAATAATATGAAAAAGTATATATTTTCAGTTTTGATGGCGGCTATGGCTGCCTTCACATTCAGCAGCTGTGAGGACGTACCAGAGCCTTATACACAGCCTACTCAGCCTGGTACTCCAACCACAGCAGAGGCTAAGGGTACAGGTACTGCTGCAGACCCATTCAACATTGCCGGTATCATTAAGTATATCAAAGATGGCGGTAGCGCAGATCAGGAAGTTTACACCAAGGGTAAGGTGGTATCAGTTAAGGCAGGCAGTTTTGATGCTACTTATGGTAGCTTGAAGTATTATATCTCTGACGATGGTACTACTAATAACCAGTTCTATGTTTACAATGGTTATGCTGGTCCTAACCGTACCAAGTTCTCAGGCGAAGATGCACTCAAGCCTGGCGATGAGGTTGTTATCTGCGGTAAGGCAAAGAACTACAACGGAACCAATGAATATGATACAGGTAACTATCTTGTATCTCTCAATGGTAAACCAACAAGTGGGTCTACAACCCCTGATACTCCAGCTGACGGTTACATCAACGAAACCTTCAGCAAGAGCTTCGGTTCTTTCACAGCCAAGACCATCAAGGGTACAGCATGGGTCATCGACTCTTACGGCTACGCAAAGGCTACAGGTTACGATTATACCTCTAAGACAACAACTCCATCTGAAAGCTACATTGTTTCTAAGGCTATCGACCTCTCTGCATCCAAAAGCGCGACATTGGAGTTCTCTTACATTCTCCGCTATGTTACAAAAAATGGTGCAGCCGTTGAGGGAGTAAAGAATCAGGTTCTCATCACAGACAATTACACCGGTGACCCAGCTACAACCAAATGGGAAGACATTACAGGCACAATGAAAGAAGGCACAGACTGGGTGACCTGGGAAACCTACAAGCACGATCTCTCAGCCTTCAAGGGCAAGAAGAATGTTGTTATCGCTCTCCACTATACCTGCGCAGCTTCATCTGGAACATGGGAAGTAAAGAATCTCACAGTAAAAGAGGCTACAGGAGGAACTCCAGACACTCCATCAAAGCCTGATACTCCAGCCACAGGCGAGGGCTTGACCATCGATGGCACCACCGTTACATTGAGCAATGCGGCAGCCACAACCACGGGTGCCAGCGTAGAGCTGGATCTCAACGCAGCAGGTTTGGTGAACGAGGAAGCCGTAGAAACCGTGAAGTTCTCAGATGGTTCCACCGTAAACTTCGATGCCAACGGTCAGAAGAATGGTCCTAAGTTCTACACCAAAACCAAGGGCGTTCGCGTATATGCCAACAACAAGCTCATCTTCAAGGGCATCAAGAAGATTAAGCAGATTGTGATGACCTGCGACAGCTACAACGGCACCAACTACGTGGGCAATGCCACAGCCACCATCGAGTTCTCAGGCACCACAGTCACCTACACCAACCTCTTTACAGAGACAACAGGCGGTGGTGTACAGCTTCGCGTGAAGACCATCAAGATAGTTTATGCGGAGTAAAGCGCTAATTCTCAAATATTTCTTAAAAAGAAGAAGAAAAATTTGGTGGTTTCAGGAAAAAAGCGTAACTTTGCAGCCTGAAATTGATAACAGGCTATAATGGGCATGCCCCGATAAGGGACACGAAATGATGCAACAAGCATCCCCATGACGTCTAATTTTAATAACCCAATAAAAATAAAAAAGAAAAATGAAAAAAGGTATTCATCCAGAGAATTATCGTCCTGTAGTATTCAAGGATATGTCTAACGGCGATATGTTCCTCTCTCAGTCTACATGCAAGACTAATGACACTGTTGAGTTCGAAGGCGAGACTTATCCAGTTGTTAAGATTGAAATCTCTAGCACATCTCACCCATTCTACACAGGTAAGAGCAAGCTCGTTGATACAGCGGGTCGCGTAGACCGCTTCATGAACCGTTACGGCAAATTGAAGAAGTAATAATATACCTTTTTTATAAGGATATATTTATTATCGCAAAGATACTGAGTGCATTCCAGCGTAGTTGCATATACGTAGGAATGCACTTTTTTTCTCTCACTACAAATCCTCATGCAATCGATTTTCTACATATCTCTATATATAGAAAGCACTAAATCTTTAACTTAATAAACATTATCGAGAATTATGAAGCATACTAAGTTTTTTATCTTCGCGCTCGTAGCCGCGATGACGTTCTCTGCCTGTGGTACAGACGATACCCTGCAGTTCTATTATCCTGAAAATGGTGGTAATACCGGTGGTGGTAATACGGGTGGCGGAAGCACAGGTGGTAATACCGATGGGGAATCAACCGATAAGAACAATACAAACAAAAATGTGGCTACTGCCAACATGCCACAAGTGGTAAGAAACGCTATCGGCGGTCTGGAGTTCCCAAAGCTCAAGAACAATGGCACCAGCTATGCCATCGTTCACATGGATAATACAACAGGTATGTTGAACTATTCTACAGAATGGGATGACAACATGAAGAGCCAGAGATGGAGCTGCTATACTTTCCACACCGGAAACACGGCATCTAACGTAAAAAGATGGGATGCTCCTCAGGGCGAGCGCCAGTATCCATGGGATACAGATTTGCAAGAACAGTGGGGAATCACAGATTTCACAGAAGACCCTACTCCTACAACTCAAGGCTTTGACCATGGTCATATCTGCCCTTCTGCTGACCGCAAGCTCAATCTGACACAGCAGAAACAGACATTCTTCATGACCAACATGCAACCTCAATATGCCAATTTCAACCGGCGTGGCACTTGGGTTAAAATGGAGGAAGATCTTCGTACCAAGGCTCCAAAGATTGACTCAGATACCCTCTTCATCGTGAAGGGCGGTACCATCGACCCGGTGGGCAGCGAGAGTAATCTCCTGGGCTGGAAGAAGAATGGTGCTTCTAGCGAAACCCAGAAGCCAGGCTATATCCCAATACCAAAGTATTTCTTTGTAGCTGTACTGAAAAAGGAGCTAAACAAGATCACCAACCAGTATACATACAGCGCTTTCGGCTACTGGTTTCCTCACGAGAACAAGGCATTTGAAAAGGGCGATAAGCTCGGCAAATATGTCGTAAACATCAAGACGCTGGAAGACAAAACCGGCATCGACTTCTTCTGTAATCTCCCTGATGAAATAGAGAAGGATGTAGAAAACCAAGATGCAGAAGCTCTCAAGAAACTTTGGGGCTTTAAATAAATCAGGCAAGATACAAACAAAGAATCCACTCTCTCAAATCAATGAGTGAGCGGATTTCTTTTGTTTATATCATCATCTTCTCGGCAACTTCTTGATTGCATGTGGCATGAATGCCCTACCGGTAGCCTTACCGAAGCTAGGAGCTACGGAATCGGTTGCAGCAGAACGGGTCTTCTTACGGACTCCACTCGGATCGTAGCGCACTAAATCAATTTGCATCACATCACCCTTAGCCTTACCTGTTCCTATCATATAACCATAGAACACATCACGGCCCTTTTCATCACCCAGATAGAAACCATATTGCTTAGCACCTGCATCCATCACATAGGTAGCATCAGAATCATTATAACGGATATAAATATCACCATTCTTATCGATATACCAGGTAAACTTCAGAGTCTGGGATTCATTGCTTCCATCATCGGCATAATCCACTTCTACACCATTACCACTGAGCGAGTTAACCTTATCACCCGCCTGATAGAACGTCATCTTGGCATTGAAACTATAGTTATTGCGAGACTGCCCGTCCTCAGCAAGTTCAGAGAGCATCACAGAGCCTCTCCAGTCGCCTGTAAGAGTCTGAGCCTCCAACAGCAGGTCATCATCCTGAGAGCCGTTAGAACCGTTGTTCCAGTCGCCCTGATTCCATCCCCAGCCACCATGATTATAGTCATCATGCCAATAATAATCATCATACCAGTAATCGTCATCATCACACGAGGTGAATGAGAAAGATGCTGCGGCTATCGCCATCCACATCCATATCTGCTTAAACTTTTTCATATCCTGTTTCCTTTCTTCAAACTAAATTCCTTATTGCCTTACTTCACTACAAAACGGCGAACAGGCTTCTGATTATCATCTGCCACCTTAACATACTCTACAGAATCCTTAGCTCCGCGAGAAACAATCTGGGTGTTCTCCAAGCCCGAATGCTGCTTGCTGTAGCCCCAACCGTCATCATAGTCCCAATCGTAGCCCAAGTCATAATCGCGCCAGTTATAGCTGTCAAAATCGCGATAAAGCTCGAAATAAGCACGATTGCCGTTACCTAGCACTTCAACATATCCAGAGAATTTGCGATCGCTCAAAGCATAATCAGAAATAATCGCACCATCACTATTCTCATCCAGAAAATCTATATAGATACTCTTATTGCGTACCGTCCAACGAATACGGTTTGCTATATAATTGTTACCATGCCAATAATCTTCTTGATAATAATCGATCCAATAGCCTGTACCAGAATAGATGCCATCAGTCTGGTCGAAGTGAATTACAGAGTAAACAGCATCGACACCGCCATATTCTACTAACATATTACCCTTCCATGTACCATCGAGGGTGTATGCAATATCAGAATCATCATCACATGAGGTGAATGAGATACTCATCAAAGCTATGAAAGCCATTGTGAGAAGAGTAGTAAACTTTTTCATATCAATTTATCAGTTAAGTTATTTATATTCTTATATCTTCTAATTATTGAGCTCTTGAAGAACAGCATTCTTTCTTGAACTCGATGCAAAGGTAGTGGATTTTTCGTCTGCATCAAAGGGGAAAAGGATACAAACTGAGGGGGAAATCCCTATTCTTTAGAAAGCAACCGCCTTTTTGATGATATTTCTCTTTGCCTAGAGTGGTATTTCTTTCGGTTTTGATGGTCTTTCTTTCTCTGTATCAAAGATTTAACACCTTCTTAACACATCGTATCGATATTTTTCGTATCTTTGCATCATAAATAAGTAATTATTCAAAGAACATACTTTTAGAACAAAGCAAATTCTAAGAATGCGCTCACAAAATGAGTTTCAACAGTTTATTAATTATACGTTAAACCTTTAAAATTATTAAGTTATGAACAAATTTTTACGCTATTCATTATCATTGGTTCTGGCGTTCGTAGCTAGCGTTACGTTTGCACAGGAAGTAACTTTTGACTTTGACAATGATTACAAAACACTCTTCCCAGAACTGACAGGTACATCTTCTTCAGATTCTAAAGATGGAGATATCACCAAAGCCATGACATGTACAACTAATGGTATTTCTGTAACAGTTTCTGCAAAAACTTCTGGTTCGAATGAAAACCGAATCTGGAGTAGTTCACCACGTCTCAGAATGTACAGTGGAACGCTTACGATTCAAGCACCTGCTGACAAGAAGATTGCTTCTATCGACATTATTAATAAAAAATGGAATGATAATAACAAAGCTGACGTAGGTACTAATAATCAAGGTTCTTGGACTGGTGATGCAAACAAAGTTGTATATACAATTGCTGCCAACACCCAAATCAAGTCTATCAAAGTTACGCTCGCTGGTACCAAGATAGAGTACACCGATGCAGCAAGTGTAAAAGAACTCTTGGCTAACAATACAGAAGCTAAGGATTACATCAACCTCAAACTCACAAACGCAAAGGTATTATACGTAAACAGCTACAAGGGAACCGTAAATACTTACGTACGTGAAGGTGACACTGCTATCGAAATGAGAACTTTAGGAATCGATATGCCTGTAAACAGCATCATTAGCGGTACTGTTAAGGTAAATTTGGCTTATGACGCAGGAATTCCTTATCTGTCAGCAAGCAAGGAAACAAACGGCGAAAATCTCAAAATCACAGAGAGCAACGAAGCTGCTGAACCTGTTATTGCAACTGTAAAGGACATCCTTGATGGCAAATACACCAACGACCTTATCAAGATTAAGGAGTTCACATTCAGCAAAGAAGAGTATACTACAGGTAAATTCAACTACTATGCTAATGATGGTGAAACCAAGATTATGATTTACGATAAGTTTAGCGGTATTGGTGGTGTTTCAAATTTAACAGAAGGAGAGAAATATACCTTAACCGGTATTTTCGGTGTAATATTCAGAAACATCCCTGAAGTTCTCCCTATCAAGGCTGTAGAAAAGTTTGGACCTACCGGCATCACTAACATTACAGCAGACGAAGCTGCAAAGAACGCTCCTGTTTACAACCTCGCAGGCCAGAAGGTAACCAAGGCTTACAAAGGTGTAGTCATCAAGAACGGAAAGAAGATGATTCAGAAGTAATCAAATTCTAAACAACATATCCCTATACTGCTCCCCCGATATTCATTTATCGGGGGAGTTTTTTGTTAGGCACAACATAAGAAGGAACCACCAGCAAATCAACCAAATATTACCCCTATAACATGAAAAGTGGAATAATTTAATGCAATAACATAAAAAAATACACCTAAAACTACGATATCTCATTTATTTTCACTACCTTTGTTGCGATTAATAAACGTATACGAATAAAAAATGATGAAAAGAAAATTATATATCACCCTATTAGGACTGCTCTCTACCATTATGACAGCAGCTGTACCCTACTGCGATGTGAGAAAATTCTCTATCACAGACGGACTCGCTGCCAATACCATCTCAGACCTGAAACAAGGTAAAGACAACCTCATGTGGTTCAGTACATGGAACGGACTGTCGTTCTATGACGGCTACAAGTTTCATACTTTCAGAGACAACCCCGATGATATTGACGTGCTGTCAACCAACCGTATACTGAAAATAGAACCATCCTATAACAACAACGTGTGGTGTATCACATACGACAACCAGCTCTACGTATACGATACCCACTTCTGCCGGTTCTTTGCTGTAGGACAGAAATTCAACGAACTGTTCAACATCAACCTGCGCGTGAGCCAGGTATACCCAATGAAAAACGGAGCTACATGGTTTACTTCAGAAGATGGAAAATACATCATCCGATCAGCAGGAAGAACCTTTGATGAGCGGAACATAGAACTCATCAAAGTAGGAGAAAAGGGACTCAGAAGCGGAAATGTATGGTACATCCATCGAGATATACACGGAAGAGAATGGGTGCTTACCGACAAAGGCGCATACATATATCATTCGAAAATTCCAAGCAAACTGCCTTTCAAATGGCTCAGAGGGGTGGGAGAAGATGAGTTCCTGGCAACTGAAGACGGCAAACTGGCAAAATATGACCTGCAGAACCGACTCACCATGATACCGATGCCGGAAGGCGTAACCCGTATCAACCAACTGAAAAATACAGGTTACCAACTCCTGCTGGCAACCAATCTGGGTGTTATCATCTACAACCCGCGCACCTTCAAGTTTGATATCATCAACGTACAGAGCCCGAGTCAGCCTCTGGCAGAGGTAAAGAAGATTTATACCGATGATTTCGGTATGGTATGGGCATTCACTGACGGCATGGGAGTAACCCTCGTCAATCCGAAGACCGGACAGAAACAGTGGCTCTTTGCCGACCAGGACGACCCGATGGACCGCACAACCTGCGAAAGCAATTTCATCACACAAGATGAACACAAGACCCTCTGGGTAGTGCCAAGGGGAGGAACCTTCAGTTATTTTGACCGCAAGGCAGGTAAACTGGTGCCTTATCTGCTGAGAAGCAATTCATCGGGCAACTACCGCATACCGAAGATTACGAAATATGTACTCTCAGACCAGGGAATCCTCTGGCTGACAGGCTCTCACGACCTGACACAGGTAGTCTTCAAATATCACCCTTACATTATCAACAAGCTGGATGTGGGCGAAGACGAAGTGTTCTCGGTGAATGCATCGCCAGACGAACATATCTGGGCTGGTTATTACAATGGTATAATCCAGGTGCTCAACGCATCCTACCAGAATATCGGATACCTTTCGCCAAGCGGACAGATTGTGCCACAGCAGGTAAACTTCGCCGAAACGGGCATCTTCTCTATCCACTTCGATATCAAGGGAAGAGCATGGATAGGAACCAACGGAAATGGTGTCTATCTGATAGATAAAATGCAGGTAAGACACTTTGTTTATGATGCCAACAACCCGTCATCGCTGCCGTTCGACAAGATACAAGACATTGTAGCCGACCGTACCGGACGCATCTGGATAGGTACCTATGGAGGTGGGCTGGCACTTGTTAACGAGGCGGCAGACGGCAGTATCAGCTTCATCAGTAAACGAAACGGACTGCCTTGGGAGAAACAGCACTACGACCGCATACGCCGCATCTGCTGCACCACTACGGGAACCATTCTCGTAGGTACTACAGATGGTCTCATCACCTTCAGTGATGCCTTTACAAACGCAAGAAAGATCAAATACCACAAGACCTACTACATACCGAACGATACAACAAGTCTGGCTGCAAACGATATGAACAATATCATGGAGCACACCAGCGGCAAGATGTATATATCGCAACAGGGCGGTGTGATGGAAGAGATTGTGAGCAAATCGCTCCTGCAAGACAACCTGAAGATGAAATACTTCCATGCCATCGATGTTAACGAAGGCATCGTACAGGGCATGGTAGAAGACAACCAGGGAAGAATCTGGGTAATCAGAGAATCGAGTATCGACTGCGTAAACCCGAAAACGGGACAGTGCAACGTGTTCGGACCTAACGATTTCGACTTCAACATGTCGTTCTCGCAAAGCCGTCCTTACCACGATCCGGCAAGCAACAACATCTCGGTAGGTACCCCGATGGGACTGATTACCTTCAATCCGGCTACGCTGAAGAAGAGCAACTACCAGCCTAAAGTCATCTTCTGTTCCCTCCATTATAGCGGAGAGAAGGAGTCGGAACCTATCCTGCACAAGGAAAAAGTGGTGATTCCTGCCAACAAGCGAAACCTGACCATCAACTTCGCATCGCTCGACTATCAGCGCAAGTATCAGACCAAATACCTCTATCGCATAGATGGTTATACAGCTCCAGGCGTGTGGATATCAAACGGAAGCAACCATACCATCGGCTTCAACCGTATCAGTCATGGCGATTACGTACTCAAGGTGAGAGCCACCAACTCTCACGGTGTATGGAGCAAGTATGTGGCAGAACTGCCTATCGAAGTGCGCCCTACCTTCTGGGAAAGCATCTGGGGCAAATTTCTGATGCTGCTCCTGCTCTTCGGTATCGTAGGCGCAATCTTCTATACCTACAACCAGCGCCAGCGCGAGAACGTAACCCACGAGATGAGCGTGATGAAGAACGAGTTCTACAACGATGCTGCCAACCGTCTGAGAACCCCTCTAACGCTCATCGGAGCCCCGGTAAAAACCGTTTTGGATACCGAACCGGGTATCACCCGAAAGGGCAAGGAACTGCTGAGAATGGTAATAGACAATGCCAACGAAATGCTGGTAATGCTGGACAAGGCTCAGAGATACGGCAACAAGGCAGACTTCCGTACGAACAGCGGTCTGAGCGAGGAAGATTACGACCTGACAGAAAGGGAGAAAGAGAACGGACAGATTGACGACCGCAATGCATCCGACTATCTGGAAGAAGTAAATAAACAGAAAGAAGAAAAGGATGAAGAGACTGAACGCCTGGAAGAAATGGGCAAGGAACAGAAAGAAGCACAGGAAGAAACGAAACTCAAAGACCAGACGGTACTGGTAGTTGAAGACAATGCCGACCTGCGCAAGTTCCTCTACAGTATCCTCTCGCCTACCTATAACGTGCTGCTCTCAGAGAACGGAAAGGCCGGTTTAGTGATGGCCCGCAAGGAGATACCAGACTTTATCCTCACGGACGTTACCATGCCTGTGATGGATGGTTTGTCGATGATTCACGAGATCAAGCAGGATACCACCCTCAACAACATCCCAGTGATGATTCTCTCAGCCAAGGCAAGCGTAGAAGACCAGCAGCGAGGCTTTGATGAAGGTGTTGATGCCTATATCACCAAGCCATTCTCTACCCCTTATCTGCTCGGCAGAATAGAGGCTATCCTCACTCAGCGCCGCAACATTCAGGTGGATATCATCAGAAAGCTGAAGGAAGCTGGCGATAAAGATGCCATAGCAGCCTTGCGAATACTGCCTGCAGCAGCTCCTCAGCCTGCTCTTAACCAGGCTGAAACTAGTGCCGAGAGCGAAGCGGTTGACCCAAACAGCGAGCTGGCATTTATGGCGGCACAGATGCAGGACAGAACCATGATGCGTGCCTTCAGGTTTATTGTTGAAAATGCAGGCAACCCGGAACTCAAGATTGATGACATCTCGAACGAAATCGGTATGAGCCGAAGCGTACTATATAATAAGGTGAAAGCAACGACCGGAATGACGCCGGTAGACTTCGTTCGCCGTATACGTATCAAGAAGGCATGCGAGATGTTGCGCAAGACAGACAATACACTGAGCAGCATCGCCTTCGCAGTAGGTTTCACCGACCCTAAGTATTTCTCGAAGGTATTCAAGAAAGAAACGGGTATCGTGCCTACTGAATACCGAAACAGAACGCAGGGATAGCCCGCATAATTACAGATGAAAGCAGTCATCATTACTGATGGCTGCTTTTATCTGTATTGACAAAAAGTAATACATATTACAGGACATATCTTCAGTTGTTGTCGGGCACAGCCTTCTTCGTTATCGTACACAGCAAAACGTTCAAGCAAGGAAAAAAGCAGAATAGTCATAAAATTGAGCCGTTTTGCTTAGTTTTTTGACCGAATATTGCAAAAAAGTATAAAAATGGGGGGGGGTATTTGATTAATTTTCCCTTTTTACTGAAAAAAAACTGAGAAAAAGTTTGGTGTTACAAGAAAATGTAGTATCTTTGCAACAAGTTCTTAGAAAAGTTAAATGATAGATTAATCGTAAACCTCTTTTTCTTTGTTTTTTGAGGAAAAAGAGGTAAAGAAAAAGGAATGCAGGGTTTGTGAAAATCCTGCATTTTTTATTTTTATGCTGTTTCATGCAGGCCGTTATGTAGTCTTATAATCTACACACCTTTCTATTCACAAACCCAATTATCTACGGAATCTATATACTCTTAACTGCGATACTATCTACATTATATATATTACGCTTATTCCTTCATCTATGATTTTGTTCGATTTTTAGAATTTTTAAAAAAACTCTTGAAGTATTCTAAGAGAAAAGTAGTATCTTTGCACTCTAGATCATATAAGTTGAGATCGGAAATATAGATAACACATATACATAAAGATAAAAAAAATGAGAACTGTTTACGAATTTTCTGTTAAAGACAGAAAGGGAAAGGATGTTTCCCTCAAGGAGTATGCCAACGAAGTGCTGCTCATCGTCAACACCGCCACAAAGTGTGGTTTCACACCTCAGTATGAGGAACTGGAGAAACTTTATGAGACCTATCATTCTCAAGGTTTCGAAATACTTGATTTTCCTTGCAACCAGTTTGGTCAGCAAGCCCCTGGTACAGATGAAAGCATTCATCAGTTCTGCAAGCTTACATACGGCACAGAGTTCCAGCGCTACAAGAAGATCAAGGTAAACGGAGACGATGCTGCCCCTCTCTTCAAATTTCTGAAAGAATGTAAGGGCTTTGCTGGTTGGGACGAGAGCCACCCTCTCTACCCTGTTCTCGACAAGATGTTGAGCGAGGCTGATCCTAACTACAAGGAGAGTGCCGATATCAAGTGGAACTTCACCAAGTTCCTCGTTAACAAGAAGGGTCAGGTTGTAGCCCGCTTCGAGCCTACCACAAGCTTCGATGTCATCGCTAAGGCTATCGAAGAGTGGTTGAACTTCTAATGAAAGATAGAAGTCTCGAACTGAGAATAGAATTTCTAAATAAAAGAGAATAGAATCTCTAAATAAAAAGCCAGGTTGCTTTTCGCAGCCTGGCTTCTTTTATAATGTGATATTGTTATTTCAATATATCTCAAAGAATAATTGTCAACTGTTTGCTATAAACTATAAACAATTAACTGTTAACTGAAAATTAGTCAACCTTTGGCACATCCTTGAGGAACTGCTGGATTTCTTCATCACTCACAGAATAATCGTGCAAATCGCCATTGATAAAGCTATCGTAAGACGGCATATCGATAAGACCATGACCTGAGAGACAGAACAGGATAACCTTCTCCTTGCCCTCTTCCTTAGCCTTCAGAGCCTCACGTATAGTGGCTGCAATCGCATGACAGCTCTCTGGAGCAGGAATGATACCCTCGGTCTGAGCGAAGAGCATACCTGATTTGAATGACTCCAGTTGCGGGATATCTACACCATGCAGATAACCATCCTTCAGAAGCTGGGAGATAATCATGCCAGCACCATGATAACGGAGACCACCTGCATGAATGTTGGCAGGCTTGAAATCATGACCCAGAGTAAACATTGGCAGCAATGGTGTGTAACCTGCCTCATCACCGAAATCATACTCAAACTTACCGCGAGTCAGCTTAGGACAGCTCTCCGGCTCTGCAGCTATAAACTCAGTATGGCGCTCGCCTGTGAAGTTGTGTCGGAGGAATGGGAAGGCAATACCACCAAAGTTACTACCACCACCGAAACAAGCAATTACCTGATCAGGATACTCACCTGCCATCGCCATCTGCTTCTCTGCCTCTAGACCGATGATGGTCTGGTGAAGTGCCACATGATTGAGCACAGAACCCAGCGTATACTTACAGCCCGGTGTGGTTGTAGCCAGCTCAACAGCCTCACTGATGGCAGTACCGAGCGAACCAGGATGATGAGGATCACGTGTGATAATGTTCTTACCTGCGCGTGTACTCATAGAAGGAGAACCCTCTACAGTGGCTCCAAACGTACGCATGATGCTGGAACGGTATGGTTTCTGCTGCATGGTAATCTTTACCTGATAAACTGCTGCCTCCAGGCCGTAGAGTTTTGCTGCATAAGAGAGGGCTGCACCCCACTGTCCTGCACCAGTCTCTGTAGTGACATTGGTATCCCCCTCCTGCTTACAGTAGTAGCACTGAGGAATGGCTGAATTGATTTTATGAGAGCCTAACGGATTGATACTCTCATTCTTGAAATAGATATGCGCCGGAGTACCGAGTGCCTCCTCAAGGGCGTAAGCACGTACAAGAGGGGTTGAACGGTAGAAGGTGTACTTCTCCAGCACATCTTCCGGAATATCAATCCAAGCGTGCTCTGTATCAAGTTCCTGCTTTGAGCACTCCTTATTAAATACGTGTGACAAATCATCAGCATTCATTGGCTGGTGTGTCTGAGGGTTCAACGGTGGCAATGGCTTGTTAGGCATATCTGCCTGAATGTTGTACCACTGAGTAGGAAGTTCCTGCTCGCTTAAGATGTACTTTTTCTGTCTCATATTTATATATATGTTTAAAATTGTTGTATGCCAGAACAAAGGTACAAATAAAAAATGAAATAAAGAACTTTTTTATGTGTTTTTCCACTATTTTTTTATTCTTATCCAATAAAATAGTTCATTCTACAGGTATTATTTATTATATAAGTGTATTTTCAGTGTCATTTTTATAAATTCAATCAAATATTACCCCATAAAATACCAAATATTACCCCCTATATTATAATAAAAAATAGTATCTTTGCAACAGAAAAATTCAAAATGCGTTGTGAAACGCTTATCATCATCTTTTACTTATACAAAAAAATAAAACATTGGAGTTCAATAGTGATATTGAGATTCCAATGTTTTTTTTATACACTAAACTGAAACATATTATCATGTAAAGTTGACATATCATCATGTAACGTTGTCAGATTTCTAACCTTTCAGTATAAATCAACAGTCTGTTTTATTGTCTACTTCCACAATTGATACAGGATTTTACCCATAGACTGTAGACACAGATTATTTCTTTTCATTACCTAAATCTATCTGCGATATCTGATTCAACAGATTTACAGCCTGCCCTACTGTCTTCACATCATTGATGCGAAGCATTCGCTTGTTGAATTTTTCCTTCAGAACACAATCTTGAATATGACTGGTAACGTAAGCGAGTATGCGGTTAAACATCTGACTCCTGTAGAACGGACTGTTTACATTGCTCACAAACTGCATCTGCATATAGCCCTGCTTGAGAATAATCTTCTCGCAACCTAGCTTCTTGCCTACCCTACGCAGACCTACCACATGCATCAGTTCGTCTGCTTCATGAGGCACAGGACCAAAACGGTCTATCATACGCTTGCGGTAAGCCTCTACTTCCTCATCGCTCTCCAAACGGTCCAGTTCGCGATAAAGGAGCATGCGCTCACTGTCACCCGGTACATAAGTCTGAGGAAAATACATCTCCAGATCGCTCTCAATGCCACAATCGTCAACGAAATCATCACCCGTAAGCTGGGCACCTTCATCCATCTTCTCCTGATAAAGATCACAGAACTCCTCGTTCTTCAACTCTGTGACAGCCTGAGAGAGAATCTTCTGGTAGGTTTCATAACCCAGATCTTCCATAAAACCGCTCTGCTCAGAGCCCAGCAGATTACCCGCACCGCGGATATCCAGGTCCTGCATGGCGAGATTGAAGCCGCTACCCAGTTCGCTGAACGTCTCCAGCGCCTCCAGACGGCGACGCGCCTCAGGAGTAAGTGCACTCTTAGGTGGCGCCATCAGATAGCAGAAAGCCTTCTTGTTGCTTCTTCCTACGCGTCCACGCATCTGATGCAGGTCACTCAATCCGAAGTGATGAGCATCGCTCACGATAATCGTATTGGCATTGGAAATGTCGATACCGTTCTCTACAATAGTGGTAGAAAGCAGTACATCATAATCGTAATTGATAAAGCCCATGATGATTTTCTCCAGATCCTCAGGCTTCATCTGTCCGTGACCGATTGCTACCCTACAGTCTGGGATATGCTTCTCGATGAGCATCTTGAGCTCCGGAAGCTTGGATATTCTGTCGCATACGAAATAAACCTGTCCGTTTCGGCTCATCTCGAAATTGATGGCATCGCAGATAACTTCACTACTAAACGTTACCAGTTCGGTATGAATCGGATAACGGTTAGGTGGCGGAGTGCGCATGATACTCATATCCCGGGCGCCCATCAGAGAGAACTGGAGGGTTCGCGGAATCGGAGTGGCACTCATCGTGAGTGTATCGACATTTACCTTGAGCTGACGGAGTTTCTCTTTGGTAGACACACCGAACTTCTGCTCTTCATCGATGACGAGCAGTCCCAGGTCATGCCATTTCACGGTCTTTGATATCAGCTTATGTGTACCTATGAGGATATCAATCTTACCCTCTTTCAGGGCGTCAAGCACCTCTCTGGTTTCCTTCGTTGTACGGGCTCTACTGAGATAGTCTACCCTTACAGGCATGCCTTCCAGACGCTTTTTGAAAGTCTGATAGTGCTGGAAAGCCAGAACGGTAGTAGGCACCAGAACCGCAACCTGCTTGCTGTCGCACGCAGCCTTGAAGGCTGCACGGATGGCAACCTCAGTCTTGCCGAAGCCCACATCGCCACAAACCAGACGGTCCATCGGTCTGCCGCTCTCCATATCCTTCTTTACCTCCTGAGTAGCCTTATTCTGGTCTGGCGTATCTTCATACAGGAAGGAAGCCTCCAGCGTATGCTGCAGATAATTGTCGGCACTGAAGGCGAATCCCTTCTCCCGTCGGCGCTGGGCATAGAGTTTGATCAGGTCGCGCGCAATGTCCTTGATTCGCTTCTTAGCTTTGTCCTTGAGTTTATCCCAGGCACCTGTACCCAGTGTAGACAGGCGAGGCGGAGTACCGGTATCGCTGCGGCGATATTTGCTGATTTTATAAAGCGAGTGGATAGAAACATCCACCTTGTCATTGTTCGTATAGACGATGCGGATCATTTCCTGATAGCTGTTGCCCGTAGGAACCCTAACCAGACCGCCGAACTTACCGATACCGAAGTCTACATGCACGATAAAATCTCCCACTTCCATCTCCTGCAGTTCCTTCATGGTGAGTGCCATCTTGCCGGCTCTCGCTTTATCTGAGCGCAGGTTATATTTATGAAAACGGTCAAAAATCTGATGATCGGTAAAGAAACAGCACTTCTTGTCATGGTCAGTAAAGCCTTCATGAAGCGTCTTGTCTACCGGTGTAAAACGGATGGCGTAGCGCTTCAGCTCTTCGCTTTCAAAGATATCCTTCAGGCGCTGTTGCTGCTTCTGGCTATCTGCCAATATATATAAGGTGTAACCCTGGAGCAGGAAATCCTCCAGAGTCTGACAAAGCAAATTGAAATTCTTATGGAAAAGAGGCTGTGGAGCGATATTGAAAGGTATCACAGCCGGACTCTCTGACGGAGCGACCTTGCCGAACTCGATACGGAGATGAGCCGCTACTGCCTTCTTGAAATCGAGCGGAGAAACGAGGTTGAGCTCGGTCTTCATGTCATGTCTGATTCGCTCAGCCTCTACCTCAGTAGCTCCCTCCAGCTGCTCGGAAAGGCTTTGCGATGAGAAGCCTTCGATATAGATCTGACCGATGCGGTCGCAAACGAAAGAAAGGTCTTTCGCCACGACTGGCGTACTTTCGGAGAGGAAATTGAGGAAACACTGCTTGTTGCTCTCGATATGGGCGAGTTCGGGCACGATTTCTATCTCTGTGCGCTTCGCCTGCGAGAGCTGGGTCTCAACATCAAAGGTACGGATGGTGTCAATTTCATCGCCGAAGAAGTCGATACGGAACGGATATTCGCAGCTGTAGGAATAGACATCGAGGATGCTTCCACGCACGGCAAACTGGCCCGGTTCATAAACATAATCGGTTTCTTTGAGTTCGAAATCGCGCAGGGTATGAACCACATCGGTCTGAGCAATCTGCTGGCCTACAGTCAGTTTCAGAATCCGTTCATCCAGATTCTGCTTAGCCACAACGAGTTCTGCCAGTGCATCGGGATAAGTGACTACCAGGAAATGTCCTCCCGAAGAGAGGCGCGCCAGCACCTCTGTACGTAGGATTTCGTTCGCAGCATCACGCTGCCCGTATTTCACGGCACGCCGATAGCTGGAAGGAAAGAAGAAGACCTTCTCCTGCCCCATCATCTGAGTGAGATCGTGATAAAAATAGCCTGCTTCATCGGCATCATCCAGTACGAAGAGTACCGAACGCCTCATCTTCCCCTGCAGAGAAGCAAAGAACATCGGAGCCGAAGAGCACAGCAAACCCTGGAGAAAAATGGAATGAACCGACTTCTTCCCCATCAAATCAAAGAGGGCATCCGCCTGTGGCGAACGCCCGTATGTTTTTTCTATCTTTTGGATTTCCATCCAAGTACTGATTAGTGATTACTGAGTATTAATCCTTCTTCGGATATTTCTTGAACCAGCCATCCAGGCGCAGTCGCATCACGCCAAAGAAAGCCTCACCAAAGATGCCACCACTCATCTTGCTCACACCTTCACGACGGTTAACAAAGATGACAGGCACCTCCTTGATCTTGAAACCTATTCGATGAGCCGTATATTTCATCTCTATCTGGAAAGCATAGCCCTTGAAGCGGATAGCATCCAAATCTATGGTTTCCAATACCTTACGTCGGTAGCAGACGAATCCAGCTGTGGTATCATTCACCTTAAATCCGGTTACGATACGTACGTATTTAGAAGCGAAATAGCTCATCAATACGCGCCCGATAGGCCAGTTGACCACGTTCACACCCGAAATATATCTTGAGCCTACAGCCACATCATACCCCTCATCGTGAGTTGCCGCATAGAGACGAGGCAAATCATTAGGATCATGACTGAAGTCGGCATCCATCTCGAAGATGAAGTCATAACCCTGCTTCAATGACCATTTGAAGCCCATGATATAGGCTGTACCCAAACCGAGTTTACCCGAACGCTCCAGGATATGCAGACGACCGGCAAACTCATTAGCCATCAAGCCCTTAACAATGGCAGCAGTACCATCAGGACTTCCGTCATCGATAACGAGGATATCAAACTGCTTTTCGAGACCGAAGACAGCACGGATGATTTTCTCGATGTTTTCCTTCTCATTATATGTAGGAATGATTACTATGCTATCACTCATAACTTCTTATAATTTTAATGATTCTGATTCTATATAATGTAATACAGATGCAAAATTACAACTTATTTTTGAAATAACAAGCGAAAATCCGAAATTATTGGTCCGGATTCTCTACAAAACCCTGATATTTCTTGTCAAGTCCGTTCATGATCGCCTCATAGCTCTTGTTCATCTGGTTCTTGATATTGTCAGCTCCCTTGCCTATCGGCTCGATAGGCTCATGAATGGTGAGCTTCAGAGGATGCCAGAAAGCCCAGTAGATGTCCTTCATGCGAGGCTTCACATCAAAACTGCCATTGATGGTAAGCGGACATACCGGCAACTGCAGTTCATCGGCAAGCATGAAAGCACCGCGGCGGAACACGCCCATGTGCCCCGTAAACGAACGGGCACCCTCTGGGAATACCACCAGCGACATGCCCTCTTTAAGCACCTCGCGAGCACGGTCATAAGAAGCACGGATCTTAGAAGGTCCGCTCTTGTCTACAAAGATGTGGTGCGCATACTCACAGGCGATACCGATGAGAGGCACTTTGCGCAAGCCCTTCTTCATCATCCACTTGAAGTTTCTGCCCAGAAAACCGTATATCAGGAAGATATCGAAAGCGCCCTGATGATTGGCCACGAAAACATAACTCTGGTTCTTCTTGAGATGCTCACGTCCCTCCACCTTTACAGGCAGGAGGAGGATGCGGACCCAAAGCCAAGCCCAATACTTGCCGGGATAATAGCCCCAGAAATGGCCATTGCCCAGCATACATCCCAAAACAGTAGTTAAACTGGTTAAAACGCTAGCTACCAACAGGATAGGCAAGCATATAACAAGTTGATACAGACGATATAAGTACTTCATTTTTTATTTAAGAATGAATAATTTAACACTCAACATTTAACATTCAACACTCCTCATTTTCTTTTGAGTGTGATGACCACGATTTCTGCCGTAGCCCCTATGCGGATTGGAACGGTACCGCCCAGGCCCGATGTGGTATAGAGCTGGCAACCCTCCTCCTCGAAGAGGCCGTAATCATAAGGAGTAAACATCGACGGACGCAAGCCCAGGATACTGATCTGCCCCGCATGCGTATGACCGCTCAGCGTAAGCTGCGGTGCTACGACCAGCGAATCCTTCCTGTCAGGTCCTATCACATCGCCATCCTCATCCTTCTCCTTATTAATAGTAGAAGGCCAGGTCTCGCGCCATTGCTTCGGAATATGCTGCAGCATCAGCACGAAAGAGCCCGGTCTGATGCCATACAGCGCCTTCCTTACGTTGGTGCGCTTTGGCTTGTCATAGTTCTCTGTACCAGCTACATAGATGCTGTCAGCGCCTCTATGCACCACCACATGCTCATTCATCAGCAGGCGCCATCCGCAACTCCGCTGGAAGTCCTGCATCCGCTTCTCGAGCGCAGCTATCTCCTGCTCGTCATCTACATCCATATAATAGGTGTAATCGTGATTGCCCAGCACACTCATCACGCCATCTCTGGCTTTCAGACTGCTGAGCAGCGCCTGATACTCAGGCAGTTCATCGGGCGTAACATTCTGTAAATCACCCGTAAAGCAAATCAGATCAGGTTTTTCGGCATTGATGCTGTCGATATCGCGCTGAGGCAGATGACCACGCCAGCCATAGTATGACCCGAGATGGATGTCGCTGAACTGAACGATGCGATAGCCCTCGAAAGACTTCGGCAGATTGGGTACATAGACGGTGATTCGCTTGACCTGCATCTTAGGAAAACCTTCGGTAAATCCGTAGATAAAGCAGAAGAACGCCACCACTCCCACTACCAGTCCGAGGAGCTTGCCCCAGTTGCGATGTCCGTGAAGGAGCCGCATACAGCACCAACCGAAGAGACTGAACAGGCTGAAGACAAACTGCGGAACTGCACATACTGCCATCATCACAAACCAGATGTCGATGAGCACCGGATTGCGTGGCAGGAAGTTGGGCAGTATCGTGATATACGCGCTGTAGGCGATAACCACGAAAGCCGGCAACCAGAAGAGCACCCGCTGCCAGAGACTCTTCAGCCGTAACTTGCCATACCTTTTATATATCCACAGATACGGCAACAGGGTGAATACCACTACGGGTATCAATATTCTTGCTATCATTTCTTGATCAAACTTGATTGAAGATACGTTTTCATTGCCTGCACGGGCACTCCTCTGCGCTGTGCATAGTCGCGAAGCTGGTCGTCTCCTATCCGTCCCAGTTCAAAATACCGCGACTTGGGATGTGCAAACATCAGCCCCGAAACACTGGCATGAGGCGTCATCATTCCGCTTGTGGTGAGCCGGATGCCCACCTGACTCATATCTATGAGCTGGTCGATGATGAAGTTGGCACTGGTATCGGGCAGCGAAGGATATCCTATAGCCGGACGGATGCCCTGATAGCGCTCCAGATGCTGGTCTTCGATGCTCAGCTGCTCGTCGGGAGCATAGCCCCAGATGCTGCGTCTCACCTCTTCGTGCAACTTCTCTGCCGTGGCTTCAGCCAACCGGTCGCAGAGTGTCTGTGCCATCATATTGAGGTAGTCGTCCGAGCGATATTTCTTCTCCAGACCGCCATCTACCGTCGTGCAGAAGATACCCAGCCGGTCTGTTATTCCGCTGCCTAGAGGACGGATGAAATCAGCCAGACAGAGATTGGGTTCTCCCTGAGCCGCCGGATGCTGCTGACGGAGCATCGGGAAGCAGACTTTCTGCCCTTCCAGCCAGATATCATCCCCCTCGCTGTTCGCCTCGAAGAGTCCGAAGACGGCATAGGTATGATATTCGCCTTCCCATGAATGGAGCATATCGAGCGCCTCAGCCTTCATTTTTTCCTTTTCCTCTCGAGGTTTGCCGCTCAATCCCCAGGCATGATAAAAGTATAGCCAGTTGATATATGGCTCAATTTCGCTTATATTGTATACTATTCTTCGCATCCGATACGATATTTTATTTTACAATCCCCGTAAGATTTCCCTTTTTCAGGAATTGCTTCTGAACTCCAGTTCCTCTCCTCTGCTGGCGGCATCAAACACGCCTTTGTCGTAGATAAGACGACCGTTACAGAAAGTCTGTTCCACTTTCCATGCAAACTCATCACCCTCTACAGGGCTCCATTTACACTTGCTCTGAATCACCTCTGCGGTCACCTTCCAAGGCTCTCCCTTGCGCACCACAACGACATCTGCCTTATAACCCGGACGCAGGAAGCCGCGCTGACTGATATGGAACAGACGGGCTGGATTATGGCACATCAGTTCAACCAGGCGCTCGATACTGATTACCTTTTCGTCAACAAGTTTCAGCATGCTTACCAGCGAGAACTGTACCATTGGCATACCTGATGCAGCCTTGGCACAACCGCCCTGTTTATCCTTCAACTGATGAGGAGCATGATCGGTACCTACTACAGTTATCTTACCATTACTCAGCGCCTTACGCAAAGCATCGCGGTCAGCAGCGGTCTTTACTGCAGGGTTGCATTTGATGCGTGCGCCCTTCACAGCGTAATCTTTATCCGAGAACATGAGATGAGCCACAACAGCCTCGCCTGTAATATTTTCATCCTTACCAAAGAACTCCAGTTCCTTAGCCGTAGTAACGTGGGCGATATGGAGATGCGCCCCGCTTTCCTTAGCCAGCTGCACCGCCAGACGGCTGCTTTCATAGCAAGCCTCCTCGCTGCGTATTTCCGGATGATGTTCTACGGCAGGGTCCTCACCCCATTTCTGCTTAGCCAGCTGCATGTTACGGTTAATGATTTCGGTATCCTCACAGTGGGTCATCACCGGCAAATCCAGCTCTTTCGCCTTCTTGAAGATAGCCTGCAGTGCCTCATATTTATCCACCAGCATATTGCCCGTACTGGAGCCCATAAAGAGCTTGATTCCCGGCACACGATGCGTATCGAGCTGCTCAAAATCATTTACATTATCATTGGTAGCACCAAAGAAGAAACTGTAGTTCACATGACTCTTCTCAGCGCCCAGCTGCCGCTTTGCCTGCCAGGCCTCCAGAGTGGTAGTCTGAGGTACCGTGTTAGGCATCTCAAAATAACTGGTCACACCACCAAAGGCAGCAGCGCGGCTTTCGCTCTCGATGTCAGCCTTCTGCGTAAGTCCCGGCTCACGGAAGTGAACATGATCATCAATCACACCCGGCAAAACAAAACACCCCGAGGCATCGATGACTTCATCGTAATTGCCACGGGGTGCCTCGCCTTCATATATCTCCTTGATAAATTCACCATCCAACAAGAGGTCGCCCACAAAAGAGCGACCCTCATTTATAATGGTTCCATTCTTGATTAATTTCATATTACTAAACTTATAAAATGAAGAGTTTTACAAGATGTTAATGCCCAAGACCTTGAAAGAGCCCTGTTTCTACTCCTGACCTTCCTGTTTTTCAGGAATCGTAGGCGCAGCCAGTTCGTTGGCTGTAGGTGCCGGAGCCGCATCAGGATTTACCTGTGGAGCCGCTTCCATCTCTGGCTGCATGCCGCTCTGGGCATCTCGTGTACCGTTCATAATCTCCTGATTCTCTTGAGCTTTCTTATAATAGTCCTTTACATAAGGATCATTCTTGAAATAGTCGGTAGCCTTGCTCATGATATCCTCAATCCAAGGAGAGAGCATCGGATACTGGTTGCCCATTGTAACGAGGAAGAAGACGCCCGGTCCCAGCACATTGTTGAAGTTGTCGGTAACAAACGAAGTGATGAGCTTGTCTTCCTGCTCAGAGAGGCGGATGGATTCCTCGTTCAGATGCTTGTTGACAGCCACCATATCGCTACCGTTCATGATAGCCTGGTCGTGCTTGTGTACCAGTTCGCGCAACTGATTCTGAATCTGCTGGTATTTCTTGAAGAATCCGAAGAGCTTATCGTTCATAGGAGTACCGCTTACCACCTGCTGTGTATCATCGAGCTTCACCGTAATGCTTCCACTCTCCAGCACCAGCGGCAGCACAGGGTCATCATCCATGAAGATATTCGCCATCTTCATAGAGTCGACAGAACCCTGAAAATGGAACTGTCCGTGCACTACATCGCAAGAATCCACGTTCTTGAAATCGTTGTTTTCCAGTATCTTAAGGTACAGCATGCGTCCGTCCAGAGTACTTACGTTAGAAGTACCCGAGATATCGTAACTGTTGGCACAAGATGCAAGTGCCATCAAGGCAATGAATGCGTAAAATATTCTATTCATAAGCTATCTATATCACTTTCGGTGAACAAAAGTACAATCTTAATTTGAACTGACGAAATAAATTGCAGCAATTTAATTCATTCTTACAAGATTTATGTTTTGTTTGCACTCCTGTTGGCCACCGAAAGCTTTTTTCTCGTCCTTTCTATATTACTGATTGTTTTCCTTCTTCAGTTCATGAGAGATGCGATGCGTGGTATACAGTTCCAGCAGGGCTGCGATGAGAAGGAAGACTACCCACTTATTATAGAAATAGGTGATATAGGTCTCATAATTCTCAAACCAGCGGCGCAGGAAAGCATACACCGTATCTACCATCGAGATGCCTGAGAGCACGAAGAAGATGTCTGCTACATACTGCATGCGCTTCAGGCGGTGGATGACCAGCGAAGATCCCTCATAGAACTGCATCGCCTGCATTACACTGAAGAGTATGGTGCCCAGCAGGAACCCCCAGCTCGTTACCTGCACCAGCTGCGGATGTGAAAAACCAAATGCGAAGCAAGCCGCACCGACAACCATCAGCACGCCGCCCAGCAAGAAAATAGCACTTTCCAGTTTACTCAATTGTTTCATTTTCGTCTTGTTCGTTAGTTTTTTCCGGAATATCCGAACTCAATACAAAGATGTCTTCATCATCAGCCTTCATGAAATAACGCTGGCGGGCTATCTTCTCAAATGCCCGCGCACCATGCTGCATATCACGCAGGGTATGCTTGTCGTTTTCATACTGCTCACGATATTTTTCTATCTCCGAACGGAGCGTAGCTATCTCTATCTGGTACTTAATGTGCTGTCTTACACTGTTGTCATCAACTACACCAACTACCAGAACACCCGCTACAATCACTATAAGATACTTATAATGAGCGAGATAATTCCATATAATACCAAGTTTTTTACTCATTTCTTCCGAATTTGTTTGCAAAGATAATATTTTTTTGTTATCTTTGCATCATCAATTAAGAAAAAATAATGGAAGAGTATATAGTTTCTGCAAGAAAGTACCGTCCGATGACCTTCGATTCGGTTGTCGGACAGAGTGCATTGACCACCACTTTGAAGAATGCAGTGAAGAGCGGCAAGCTGGCGCACGCCTATCTTTTCTGCGGTCCGAGAGGTGTGGGAAAGACCACTTGTGCCCGCATTTTTGCGAAGGCAATCAACTGCGAGCACCCTCGCGAAGACGGCGAGGCATGCAACGAATGTGAGAGCTGCCGTGCCTTCAATGAGCAGCGTTCCTACAACATCTTCGAGCTGGATGCCGCCAGCAACAACGGTGTTGACCAGATTAAGGTTCTGATGGAGCAGACCCGCATCCCGCCTCAGGTAGGCAAATATAAGGTGTTTATCATCGATGAGGTCCACATGCTCTCTACAGCCGCCTTCAACGCCTTTCTCAAGACGCTGGAGGAGCCGCCTCAGCATGTCATCTTCATCCTCGCCACTACCGAGAAGCATAAGATTCTGCCTACCATCCTGAGCCGATGCCAGATTTACGACTTCGAGCGAATGACGGTAGCCAATACCATCAACCACCTGAAGATGGTGGCTGAGAAGGAAGGCATACAATATGAAGAGCAGGCGCTCGCCGTGATAGCCGAAAAGGCTGACGGAGGTATGCGCGATGCCCTCTCTATCTTCGACCAGGCTGCCAGCTTCTGCATGGGCAACATCACTTACCAGAAGGTGATTGAGGACCTGAACGTGCTCGACAGCGACAACTATTTCCGTCTGGTAGACCTGGCTCTGGAGAATAAGGTAGCAGAGATGATGGTAACGCTCGACGGCATTCTGAACCGCGGTTTCGATGGCGGCAACATGATACAGGGGCTTGCCCAGCATGTGCGCAATGTGATGATGGCGAAGGATCCTCAGACCCTGCCTCTGCTCGAAACCAGCGACGACCAGAAAGCCAAGTTCCAGGCTCAGGCCCAGAAGGCACCTACACCTTTCTTATATAAGGCGCTGGAACTGATGAACCAGTGCGATATCCATTACCGCGCCAGCAGCAACAAGCGATTACTGGTAGAGCTCACCCTGATACAGATAGGCCAGATTACGCAGCCCGAGGATCAGGATGTGCCTAGTGCGGGGCGTACGCCCAATAGATTAAAATCCCTGTTTCAGAAACTCCTGGCTCAGTCTAAGCTTGCCTCTCAGGGTGCAGGTTCTGAGCCTTCCGGCAGCAGCGAAAACCGGTCATCACAGCCGGGAGCGTCTGCTGCTACAGCTACTGCTGTGCCTTCGTCAGGGGCACCGACAGCCGCTTCTGCAGCCTCCAATGCTGCATCTTATTCTGCATCTTATTCTGCATCTGCCACCGCAGCCGCATCTGCCTCTCCAGAAGGCTCAGCCGCTGCCGGAGCTGCTATTGATGCTGCATCGCCTCATAAGCCACGACTCAAGAATATCAAGCTGGGCGGCATAGGCATGACTTTCTCTAACCTGAAGAAGAGGGAGGAGAACCAGCGCCGCCTGCACAGTCCGTATGATGATGCCAATGAGGAAAAAGCGACCATCACGGGTGACCAGAACGAGTTCACCCAAGAGCAGGTGGAAGCAACATGGTTCAGTATGTGCATGAGAATGCAGAACAAGCTGGATTTCATAGGCTTAGCCAACCGCATGAAGAGTATTGTACCGAAGATAACCAACTATCCGCAGATAGAGGTTATCATCAACAACCAGCTCTTGCTAGACGACGTTTTGAACATCAAGAACCGCATTCTCAAGACTTTCGTCTTAGGGCTTCACAACAGCGAACTGAGCATCAGCTACCGCCTTGCCGACCAGGAAGAGGTAGGCAAGGTTCTGACCAAGAATGAAGTTCTGGAACTTCTTATGGAGAAGAACCCTGCGATGAAAAAACTCACAAAGGACCTGGATCTGGTCATGACATAGAAGATACTCCACACGATACGAAATTCTCCACTCCATGTAGGACAACCTATACGGAGTGGAGAAAATTGTTTTACAAATATCAGAAGCCTGGCACTTTAAGAGATATAGAAGAGAAAAGATCTAAGGCGTTACCGTGTGACAGTTGTGACAGTTGTGACAGTTTTCAGCGGAGGGGTATATTGCGAGTTTGCAGCTATCAAATTATAAGTATATATATTTAAATTATTATATATATATTTATATATAATAATTTACCTCTAAAGAAAGGGAAGGAGGGGGTAGGCGCTGAAAACTGTCACAACTGTCACAACTGTCACACGGTAACGCTTTCTGGGTAAAAAGGAAGTAGTCAGAAGAAATGGCTTTTTTCATAGCATCTCATTGTTTTCTTGCTCAAAACACACAGAGAAACATTTTACAAAATATAGTTTTCTCCCCCGCAACTCTACGACTTTTTTTGTTTAACTACGAAAGCCGGAATGTTAAAATCGGTTTAACATAACTCTGCAGGGTGAAATTTGGCGGTTCAGAGATTTTATTGTACTTTTGCACCGTATTCATTTTTTTCCATGAAGCGCAGACCTTGAGGCTGTAAAACACAGCCTCAAGGTATAAAACAAAAAAGCCCCCGATGCAGAAAAGCACCGGGAGCCTTCGTAAGCAAATTATTATTATCTTAAAAAGATCAACTGAATATGCAGCACATCACAGTATACACCATGACACACCGACAGAAAGGCTTAAATGAGGTTCATGCCCGCTTCCTCAGCCTCCTTGCGCATCTCCTCAGGCCAGATGCTAGCCTGGATCTCACCAATGTGAGCCTTATGAAGCAATACCATGCACAGACGGCTCTGACCGATACCGCCACCAATGCTCAGAGGCAACTTGTCGTTCAGGAGCTGCTGATGGAAATAAAGCTTCTCTCTATCCTCCTTGCCCTCCAGCTTAAGCTGACGCAGCAGACTCTCCTTGTCGACACGGATACCCATAGAACTGAGCTCGAAACTGCGACCCAGAACAGGATACCAGATGAGGATATCACCATTCAGTCCCATCTTGCCGTTCTCAGCCACGGTGCTCCAGTCATCATAGTCAGGAGCTCGGCCATCATGCTTCTTGCCATCGCTCAACTTGCCTCCGATGCCCTCTACAAATACAGCGCCATACTTCTTGCAGATAGCATCCTCACGCTCCTTAGGAGAAAGGTCCGGATACATATCGAGCAAATCCTGCGCATGAATAAAATGAATATCCTTAGGCAGGAAAGGCTTCAGCTGAGGATAATGCTCGCAAGCCAGGAACTCGGTACGCAGGATGGCACCATAGATGCGGCGCACGATATTCTCGAGGAAGGCGATGGTACGGTCTTCCTTGGTAATCACAGCCTCCCAGTCCCACTGGTCAACATAGAGCGAATGAAGATTATCCAGCTCCTCGTCAGCACGGATGGCGTTCATATCTGTATATACGCCATAAGCAGGCTCAATCTCATACTCGGCAAGCGTCAGTCGCTTCCACTTGGCAAGAGAATGAACCACCTCAGCCTGGGCTTCGCCCAAATCCTTGATAGGGAAACTTACAGGGCGCTCTACGCCGTTCAGGTCATCATTGATACCAAGACCCTTCAATACAAAGAGTGGAGCGGTAACACGACGCAGACGGAGCTCGGTGCTCAGGTTTTGCTGGAAGAATTCTTTTATCATTTTAATACCCATTTCGGTCTGGCGCATATCCAGCAGCGCCTTGTACCCTTCAGGTTTTATCAAATTGCTCATTTTTATTTCATATTTAGTATTTGCGCTGCAAAGGTACAAAATAATAATTAATCTGCAAGCATTTTTCCGTATTTTTTCGCAAAATGATAGCATTTTTAAGTTTTTTAGTAGCATTTTGTAGAACAATTTGCAAATACACATTATATATATGAAAAAATCTGTCCCAAATATTTGGTTATTTCAAATAAAAGCAGTAATTTTGCAGTCGACTTCCGTTTCGATGTCATACAACCGGAGAAACGGGCGGCAGAAAAGAGGGTCTCGTAGCTTAGCTGAATAGAGCGTCAGATTCCGGTTCTGAAGGTCGTGGGTTTGAATCCCACCGAGATCACCCGAAACAACAGAAATGATTAATAATTGAAAACATGGATTTAGTAGAACGATTTATAAACTATACGAAATTCGACACACAGTCGAGCGAAGAATCGACCAGCGTGCCTAGTACGGCAAAACAGCTCGAATTTGCCAAGTACCTGAAGAAGGAACTTGAGGACGAAGGACTGAGCGATGTCGAAATGGATGACATGGGCTATATCTATGCCACTCTGAAGAGCAATACCAAGAAAAAGACTCCTACCATCGGATTTATTTCACACATGGATACATCGCCTGATGCCAGCGGAAAGGATGTAAAGGCGCGCGTCATCAAGAACTATGACGGCAACGACATCGAGCTGAGCCCGGGCATCATCTCAAGCGTTGAGACTTTCCCAGAGCTGAAGGCTCACAAGGGAGAGGATATCATCGTGACAGACGGTACTACTCTGCTGGGTGCTGACGACAAGGCGGGCATCGCTGAAATCGTACAGGCTATGTGCTATCTGCGCGACCACGACGAAATCAAGCACGGAGACATCCGAGTAGGTTTCAATCCTGACGAGGAAATCGGTATGGGTGCGCATCATTTCGACGTAGAGAAGTTTGGCTGCGACTGGGCGTACACCGTAGATGGCGGCGACCTGGGCGACCTGGAATATGAGAACTTCAATGCTGCCGGAGCTAAGATCGTCATCAAGGGCGTGAGCGTTCATACAGGCTATGCCAAGGGAAAGATGGTGAATGCAAGCCGACTGGCTGTGGAATTCCAGAACATGATTCCTGAGAACGAGACTCCTGAGCAGACTGAAGGCTACCAGGGTTTCTACCACCTCATCGGCATCGAGAGCCGCTGCGAGGAGGCAAAACTCAGCTACATCATCCGAGATCACGACCGCAACAGGTTTGAAAACCGCAAGGATTTCATCGAGGACTGCGTGAACAAGATGAACGAGAAGTATGGCGACGGAACCGTAAAGGCGGTTATCTACGATCAGTACTATAACATGAAGGAGAAGATTGATCCTAACATGCACGTCATCGACATCGTGCTCAGAGCGATGCAGGAGAGCGGCGTTCCACCTCGCGTAGAACCTATCCGCGGCGGTACCGACGGAGCCCAGCTGAGCTTCAAGGGTCTGCCTTGTCCTAACATCTTCGCCGGCGGTGTCAACTTCCACGGCCCTCACGAGTTTGTGAGCATCCAGGTAATGGAGAAGGTAGTGAAGACCATCGTGAAGATAGCGGAAATCACAGAAGAATTTAATGACTAATACAGATATGGGGAATTTAGACACATCTAAATTCCCCTTTTTCATAAACAGAAAAATATGGCTGAAATTCCATTCTTAGTAAAAGACCTCGCCCTCATCCTGATGGTAGCAGGCATCGTAACCCTCATCTTTAAGAGGCTCAAGCAGCCGCTGGTGCTGGGATACATCATGGCGGGATTCCTGGTTTCGCCACACATGTCCTACACCATGTCGGTAGTCGACGAGACGGATATCCAGACCTGGGCCGACATCGGTGTCATCTTCACCCTCTTCTCGCTCGGTCTTGACTTCTCGTTCAAGAAAATCGTGAAGATGGGTGCCTCTCCCATCATCGCCACCGTGGTCATCGTGTTCTGCATGATGATGCTGGGCATCAGCGTAGGCCACAGTTTCGGCTGGGGAAGGATGGACTGCATCTTCCTGGGCGGTATGCTCGCCATGAGTTCCACCACTATTATATATAAGGCATTCGATGATATGCGGCTGCGCACCCAGAAGTTTGCCTCGATGGTGATGAGCGTGCTGATACTGGAAGATATCCTGGCTATCGTGATGATGGTGATGCTGTCGGCGATAGCGAGCGGAAGCAGTCCCGACGGCGGGCAGATGCTTGCCTCCATCGTGAAGATAGGCTTCTTCCTGGGCGTGTGGTTTATCGTGGGCATCTTCGCCATTCCGTGGTTCCTGCGTTCGGTGAGGAAACTTATCAATGCCGAAACCCTGCTCATCGTTTCGCTGGGTCTGTGCTGCGGCATGGCGGTACTGAGCACCAAGGTGGGGTTCAGCAGCGCCTTCGGAGCCTTCGTCATGGGCAGCATTCTGGCAGAAACCATTGAGGCAGAGAAGATTATCAAACTCGTAGAACCGGTAAAGAATCTCTTCGGAGCCATCTTCTTCGTATCGGTAGGTATGCTGGTAGACCCGAAGATTCTGGTAGAATATGCCGTTCCTATCCTCGCCCTGGTGGGCACGATACTGGTAGGTCAGGCGATATTCGGCACCTTCGGATTCATGCTCGGAGGCGAGTCGCTGAAGTCGGCGATGCGCTGCGGTTTCTCGATGGCTCAGATTGGTGAGTTTTCTTTCATCATCGCCTCGCTGGGTCTGTCGCTCGGCGTCATCAGCAAGTTCCTCTATCCGGTAGTGGTAGCAGTGAGTGTCATCACCACTTTCCTTACACCTTATATGATCCGTCTTGCCACACCTACCTATCAGGTGATGGAGAAACATCTGCCCGACAAACTCATCCATATTCTGAACCATTTCGCGATGAGTCATCCCCAGACGCAGCAGCAGAGCAAGTGGAAATCGCTGATCCGCCAGATGCTGGTCAACACCACCGCCTACTCCATCCTCTCGGCAGCCGTCATCGCCCTGATGTTCACCTTCGTGCTGCCGCTGATGCGCAATCTGCTGCCCGGCTGGCATCTCCACTGGTATGCCAACGCCATCACCGGTCTGCTCACCGTGCTATTCATCTCACCGTTTCTGCGCGCCATCGTGATGAAGAAGAACCACAGTGCCGAGTGGAAACGCCTCTGGGTGGAGAGCAGCATCAACCGCGTGCCGCTGCTCTTTACGGTGTTCGTGCGCTTCATGATAGCACTGGCTTTCATCTTCTACATCATCAATTTCCTCTCGCGCTTTACCAATGCGCTGATTGTCTGCATCGGTGCAGCAGTAGTGATGCTGATGATAACCTCCCGCCACATCAAGAAGCGTAGCATCGTGATGGAGCGCGTCTTCGTTCACAACCTCCGCTCGCGCGATATTGCGGCTCAGGTAAATGGCGAAAAGCGGCCGCTCTACGAGGGCAGACTGCTAGACCGGGATATCCACATCAGCGAATTTGAAGTGCCAGAGGACAGCAGTTGGACGGGCAAATCGCTGCGAGAGCTGCATCTGCGCCAGCGGTTCGGTGTAGACCTGAGCAGCATTCACCGCGGCTCTCACCGGCTGAACATCCCGAACGGCGACATGTTCATCTTCCCGGGCGACAAACTGCAGGTAATCGGCAACGACGACCAGCTGCAGAAATTCAACACCGCCCTGCAGAGCGACCTGCTGCCTGAGGAGGCTGAAATAGAAAAGCGCGAGATGAAGCTCAGCCAGCTCATCATCAGCGGCGGCAGCGAATTTCTGGGAAAGACGCTGATAGAAAGCGGAATAAGAGATAAATACAACTGTATGGTGGTAGGACTGGAAGAGGGCCGTGAGAATCTGACGCACGTATCCCCTACCCGAGTCTTCAAGAAGGGAGACATCATCTGGATAGTGGGAGAAGAAGAAGATTTGAAGAGAATCAAAAATTAAATAAACAAATAAGCCTTACTTGGCATCCGGAACCAGTTGGTCCGGTGTTCAAGTAAGGCTTATTTCGTATTCATCTGAGGCTCAGTTAAAGTTTACGTATGCCTCATTCCAAGTTGGAATACTGCTCTACTGACAGGATAGGAGCTACTTCACGGTGATATGGAAGCAACCCTGCTTCACCTCATATTTAATATAGCAGCGGTTCTTGTTGCGGAAATCGCGGAGCACCTCGGAGAACACCCATTTCAGGGTATCATTCTGCACCTGTCGGCGAGGCTGCTCACGGGTCTGAATCTGCTTGTAGCGGTTGTAGCAGATATCGAAGGTAGTACCATAGAGATGGCACGAATTCTCGGTAGCATTGCCGTTTCGGGTACGCAGTTTCGCCACATCATCCTTGGTGCGCAGAATGCTCGTCACGATAATCTTATGCAGCGGAATGCCCTTGATCTGCAGCGAATCAAAATAGGCACGGCCAATATCCTGGAGCAGCACAGAGGCACGAGGCACCAGGTAAGGAATACTGTTGTTCAGCTTGTCGACATAAAAGAAAGGATTGCTGCCCACATACACCAACTTGCCCTTGCTGTTCTCCGCCTCCAGACGGTTCTGTACCGGTTTCACACCATGCTTAGTAGCCGCCAGAATCTGCACATCCTGCTGGTCGGGGAAAGTATTGCCGAAATGAGGCACCGAGAAGATACGATGCTTCACCTCCTTGCCATCCTTGTCGAAGAAGATAGAAGGCTTGCCGCCCTGTTCCGTATCAGGCATAACAGAGAGTTCATCCTTCTTCAGGTTCTCAGCCACATTCCCTTCAGCATCAGCCGATGCATCAGAAATCTCAGCAGAAGAAGCATCAGAAGCAGCCGAATCCTTCGCTGCCACGAGCGTAGAATCAGCCGCACCAGCAGCCGCAACCTTCGGCTTTGCTACTCCCGGAAAGATGACTCTCACCAGCGCCAGAAGCAAAACCACAATACCAAAACCCTGTAAATATCTGTTCTTACTAATCTTCATAATTATCTTATTTTCACGAAATAATATTCTATATTCTTCAGGCAAAACGGGAACCGCATCGCCAAATTTAGCTGCAAAGGTAACAAAATCTCTCGAAAAAATAGCTTTTTTAATATTTAAAGAATGTTTTATTCGCCGAAATTTGCTCATTTCATGGAAAAGTAGTAATTTTGCAGCGTTATATAACAAAATATTAGATAGGATAGTTTAAACTTTATAGAATTAAGACATTTTGATAGAGAAACATATTGTACTCGAAGATATCGATCCAGTGATGTTCTACGGTGTGAACAATGCCCACCTGCAGATGATTAAATCGCTGTATCCTAAGTTGCGTATCGTAGCACGCGACAACGTGATTCGTGTGCTCGGCGACGAAGAGGAAATGGCAAAGGTGGAAGAGGATATTGAGCAGATGCGCAAGCACTTGCTTAAATACAACATGCTCAATGATGAAGACATCCTGGACATCGTGAAAGGAAAACAGACCAAGGCGGACAGCGTGAAAGGCGTACTGGTATACAGCATCAGTGGCCGACCTATCAAGAGCCGCAGCGAAAACCAGCAGCAGCTGATAGATGCTTACGAGAAGAACGACATGGTATTTGCCGTGGGACCAGCCGGTACCGGCAAGACCTATCTCAGCATCGCCCTTGCCGTAAAGGCCCTCAAGGAGAAAGCCATCAAGAAAATCATCCTCTCACGACCAGCCGTAGAAGCCGGCGAAAAACTCGGTTTCCTGCCTGGCGATATGAAAGACAAAATTGACCCATACCTCCAGCCGCTCTACGATGCGCTGGAAGACATGATACCTGCCGTAAAGCTGCAGGATATGATGGAAAAGCACATTATCCAGATTGCTCCGCTCGCCTTTATGCGCGGACGCACACTCAGCGATGCCGTCGTCATCCTCGACGAGGCGCAGAACACAACCTCCCAACAGATTCGCATGTTCCTAACCCGTATGGGCATGAACACAAAGATGATTATCACCGGCGACCTGACACAGATTGACCTGCCACGCGAACAGCGAAGCGGACTGAAGGAGGCGCTCAAGATTCTGGACGGCGTGGAAGGCATCGGAGTGGTGAAGCTGGGACAGAAGGATATCGTGCGCCACAAACTCGTAACCCGCATCGTCAACGCATACGACAAGTATGACAAGGAGAGAGCGGAAGCACGGGAAGCTCAGAAAGCAGAAAAAGATAATTCAAAATAATCAGAATGAAGAATGAACTGAATGATTCTTTAAAAATAGATTTCATCAAGAATGCAGATCATAAATAAAGCATATCATAAAGTTCAAAGTTCAAAATTCAAAGTTCAAAGTAAAATGAAAGCATTAACAAAGACAGATTTCCATTTTGATGGACAGAAGAGTGTTTACCACGGTAAAGTACGTGATGTGTATGACATTAACGACGACCTCCTCGTGATGGTCGCTACCGACAGAATCTCAGCGTTCGACGTTGTTCTGCCTAAGGGTATCCCTTTCAAAGGACAGGTGCTCAATCAGATTGCAGCTAAGTTCCTGGACACAACTACAGACATCTGTCCAAACTGGAAGTTGGCTACTCCAGACCCAATGGTTACCGTAGGTTTGAAGTGCGAAGGTTTCCGCGTGGAGATGATCATCCGTTCTATCCTCACCGGTAGTGCATGGCGCGAGTATCAGAAGGGCTGCCGCGAGATCTGCGGTGTGAAGTTGCCAGACGGTATGCGCGAGAACCAGCGTTTCCCAGAGCCTATCATTACTCCTACTACAAAGGCTGACGAAGGTCACGACATGAATATCTCTAAGGAAGAAATTATCGCCCAGGGTATTGTTAGTGCAGAGGATTACGCTGTGATGGAGGACTACACACGCCGCATCTTCGCCCGCGGTCAGGAAATCGCTGCCAAGCAGGGCTTGATTCTCGTAGATACCAAGTACGAGTTCGGCAAGCGCGACGGCAAGGTTTATCTCATCGATGAGATCCACACTCCAGACTCTAGCCGCTACTTCTATGCAGATGGTTACGAGGAGAAGTTTGAGAAGGGTGAACCACAGCGCCAGCTCTCTAAGGAGTTCGTTCGTCAGTGGCTTATCGAGCACAACTTCATGAACGAGCCAGGGCAGACCATGCCAGAGATTACCGACGAGTATGCAGAGAGCGTATCCGACCGCTACATCGAGCTGTACGAGCACATTACCGGCGAGAAGTTTGACAAGGCTGCTGAGGAAGGCGACATCGCTGCCCGCATCGAGAAGAACGTAAGCGAGTGGCTTGCTGCACACAAGTAAACTATATATAATGTATAGACAAGAACAGATTAAGCCCTACGAGGGCACAGGAGAAAAGGGAAAGTTGGTAGAGGAGATGTTTGATAACATCGCCCCTACCTACGATACCCTGAACCACCGTCTCTCGTGGGATATCGATAAGGGATGGCGCAAGAAGGCAATCAGGCGTCTTGCGCCCTTCTCTCCTAAAAAGATGCTCGACATCGCTACCGGTACCGGCGATTTCGCCATCCTAGCCGCACAGATGCTACATCCCGACCAGCTGATCGGAGCAGACATCTCGGACGGCATGATGGAGATAGGCAGACAGAAGGTAAAGCAGCTGGGACTGGAAAACACCATCTCCTTTGCCAAGGAAGACTGCCTCAACCTCTCGTTCCAGGACGAGAGCTTCGACGCTGTAACCGCAGCCTTCGGTATCAGAAACTTCCAGAACCTGGACCAGGGACTGAAGGAAATGTGCCGGGTACTGAAAAAAGGCGGACATCTCTGCATCGTAGAACTCACCACGCCGGTCAGTTTCCCGATGAAGCAGCTGTTCAGCATCTACAGCAACACTGTCTTGCCGATGTATGGCAAACTCATCAGCAAAGACCAGAGCGCCTACAGTTATCTCAACAAGACCATTGAGGCATTCCCTCAGGGCGAGGTTATGATGGAGGTGTTCAAAAAGGCAGGATTCGCAAAGGCAGAGTTCAAGCGACTCACCTTCGGCATCTGCACACTCTATTTCGCAACCAAATAAAACAAAAATATTATGGACAAGTATGGACTCATAGGTTACCCTCTGGGGCATTCGTTCTCAAAAAACTATTTCAACGAAAAGTTTGAGAACGAGGGCATCGATGCCCAATACATCAACTTCGAGATACCTTCTATCGAAAATCTTACCGAGATTCTCGACTCAAATCCAGAACTAAAGGGTCTCAATGTCACCATTCCTTACAAGGAGAAAGTGATCAGCTATCTCGACGTGGTAAGCCCTGAGGCGAATGCTATCGGAGCCGTCAACGTGATCAAGGTAGAGCACAGAGGCGAAGATGTTTATCTGAAAGGATATAACAGCGATGTAATCGGTTTTACCAAGAGCATCGAACCTTATATCGAGCCTTATCACAAGAAGGCTCTCATCCTGGGTACAGGCGGAGCTTCAAAGGCTATCAACTTCGGTCTGAAATCGCTCGGACTGGAAACAGCCTTCGTGAGTCGATACGAGCGTCCGGGTACAATCCAGTACGAAAAAATCACCCCTGAGGTTATCAAGGAGTATAACGTCATCGTAAACTGTACCCCAGTGGGCATGTACCCACACGTAGACGAGTGTCCTGCGCTGCCTTACGAGGCAATGGACAGCCACACCCTGCTCTACGACCTCATCTACAATCCCGACGAAACCCTCTTCATGAAGAAGGGCAAAGAACACGGAGCCACAGTAAAGAATGGCTTGGAAATGCTCTTGTTGCAAGCCTTTGCATCATGGGATTTCTGGCACCAGGAAAAATAAGCATATCATAAAATTCAAAGATCAAAGTTCAAAGTAAGAATATGAGTAACAATAGATATATGATGCGCGGTGTTAGCGCAGCAAAGGAAGATGTTCACAACGCTATCAAGAACATCGATAAGGGTATCTTCCCACAGGCTTTCTGCAAGATCATACCTGATATCTTGGGCGGCGACCCAGAGTATTGTAACATTATGCATGCCGACGGTGCAGGTACCAAGTCGAGCTTGGCTTACATGTACTGGAAGGAGACGGGCGACCTCTCTGTATGGAAAGGTATCGCTCAAGATGCTATCGTGATGAATACCGACGACCTGCTCTGCGTAGGCGCCGTAGACAACATCCTCGTAAGCTCTACCATCGGACGCAACAAGATGCTCATCCCAGGCGAGGTAATCTCAGCTATCATCAACGGTACTGACGACCTGCTCCACGAGATGCGTGAGATGGGTATCGGCATCTATCCTACCGGCGGTGAGACTGCCGATGTAGGCGACCTGGTTCGTACCATCATCGTTGACTCTACCGTTACCTGCCGCATGAAGCGCAGCGACGTCATCAACAATGCCAACATCCGTCCAGGCGATGTCATCGTAGGTCTTTCTTCTACAGGTCAGGCTACTTACGAGAAGAAGTACAACGGCGGTATGGGCAGCAACGGTTTGACTTCTGCCCGCCACGATGTATTCGCCAAGTATCTCGCAGAGAACTATCCTGAGAGCTACGACCACGCCGTGCCAGACGAGTTGGTTTACAGCGGTAAGTATAAGTTGACAGATGAGGTAGAGGGTTCACCTATCAATGCCGGAGAACTGGTACTCTCTCCTACCCGTACCTACGCTCCTGTCATCAAGAAGCTTCTCGACGAACTCCGCCCAGAGGTTCACGGTATGGTTCACTGCACCGGTGGTGCCCAGACCAAGGTTCTTCACTTCGTAGGCGAGAACTGCAAGGTAGTGAAGGACAACATGTTCCCAGTACCTCCACTCTTCAAGGCGATCCACGACTGCTCAGAGACCGACTGGAAAGAAATGTATCAGGTATTCAACATGGGTCACCGCATGGAGATCTACGTACGTCCTGAGGTTGCCGAGAAGGTTATCGCCATCAGCAAGAGCTTCAACATCGATGCCCAGATTGTGGGTCACATCGAAGAAGGCAAGCGCAGCCTGACCATCAAGAGCGAATTCGGAACATTCGAATACTAAAAATAGAATTAAAATTAATGGATAATAACAACATATTACAGAAGCTAGAAGGCTTAGAGAGCCGATACGAGGAAGTAAGCACCCTCATTACCGACCCAGATGTCATCGCCGACCAGCCACGCTACGTGAAGCTCACCAAGGAATGGAAAGACCTGGGTGATATCATGGACGCACGCAAGCGATACATCAACTGCCTGAACAGCATCAAAGAGGCAAAGGATATCCTTGCCAACGAGAGCGATCCGGAAATGAAGGAGATGGCTCGCGAAGAACTCAACGAGAACGAGGCGCTGCAGCCTAAACTCGAAGAAGAAATCAAGATTGCGCTGGTACCTAAGGATCCAGAAGACGCCAAGAACGTACAGATGGAAATCCGAGGCGGTGCCGGAGGCGACGAGGCTGCCCTCTTTGCAGGCGACCTATTTAATATGTATAAGAAATTCTGCGAATCGAAGGGATGGACCGTCAGCGTGACTTCTGTTTCTGAAGGCGCAGTAGGTGGATACAAGGAAATCGACTTCGCCGTGAGCGGTACTGACGTTTACGGTACATTGAAGTACGAATCAGGTGTTCACCGTGTTCAGCGTGTGCCTGCTACTGAAACACAGGGCCGTATGCACACCTCAGCTGCTACCGTGGCCGTATTGCCAGAGGCAGACAAGTTTGAGGTGAACATCAACGAAGGAGACATCAAGTGGGATACCTTCCGAAGTTCAGGTGCCGGTGGTCAGAACGTGAACAAGGTGGAGTCTGGTGTACGTCTCCGCTACCCTTGGAAAAACCCTAACACAGGCGAGGTAGAGGAAATCCTCATCGAGTGTACCGAAACCCGTGACCAGCCAAAGAACAAGGAGCGTGCCTTGAGCCGCCTCTATACCTTCATCCACGACCGTGAGCACCAGAAGTATGTTGACGATATCGCCAGCCGCCGCAAGAGCCTCGTTTCTACCGGCGACCGCAGTGCGAAGATCCGTACCTACAACTTCCCGCAGGGCCGTGTTACCGACCACCGTATCGGTTACACCACTCACGATCTCAACGGTTTCCTGGCAGGTGATATTCAGGACATGATTGATGCCCTGACCGTAGCCGAGAACGCAGAGAAGCTGAAAGAAACAGAATTGTAAAACCCCGATTCATCATTCCGTGCTTCGGGGCGATGAATCATCATATCAATCCATTATGAACAGAAAAGAACTCGTAGAGCAGATTTTCGCCAAGAAGAGTTTCTTGTGCGTAGGTCTTGACACAGATATCAACAAGTTGCCTAAGTGCATCACCGAGAGTGAAGACATCCAGGGCGCAGAAGCCGAAATGATATTCAGATTCAACAAGGCTATCATCGACGCAACAGCCCCATACTGTGTGGCTTACAAGCCAAACCTGGCTTTTTATGAGAGCCGCGGAATCGATGGCATGATTGCCTTCGAAAACACCATCAAGTATCTCCACAGCCACTATCCAAACCACTTCATCATCGCAGATGCCAAGCGCGGCGATATCGGCAACACCAGCAAGATGTATGCCCAGACATTCTTCGAGGAGTACAATATCGACTCTGTAACCGTAGCACCTTATATGGGCGAGGATTCAGTCAAGCCATTCCTCGAGTATGACGGCAAGTGGGTTATCCTCCTGGCACTTACCAGCAACAAGGGTAGCCACGACTTCCAGCTCACCGAGGATAAAGAGGGCGAGCGCCTCTTCGAGAAGGTTCTCAAGAAGAGCCAGGAATGGGGCAACGATGAGAACATGATGTATGTAGTAGGCGCTACACAGGGCAAGATGTTCGAAGACATCCGCAAGGTGGCTCCTAACCACTTCCTCCTCGTACCAGGCGTAGGTGCACAGGGCGGCAGCCTGCAGGAGGTTTGCAAGTATGGCATCATCAAGGACTGCGGCTTGCTCGTCAACTCTTCCCGCGGCATCATCTATGCCAGCAACGGCGATGACTTTGCTGAGGTAGCAGGTCAGAAAGCTAAGGAGTTGCAGGCTGAAATGGCAACAGAACTTGCTAAGTTATAAAAACTCGATTTAGGCGCAAAGTATCTTGAAAAAGAGGCTTTGCGCCTAAAAAATACCCTTTTATGGGGCGAAAAAGCAAAATATTACAAAATAAAGTCGAGAATCTAAATCTTTTTTGCTATTTTTGCAAACAAATTGCGGTTACCTAAAGGTAATGATGCCTTGGGAACCTAAATAAAACAAACTAGAAGTCAGATAAATTATGGAATTTACCGCTCAACAAATAGCCCAGTTCGTTCAGGGCCGTGTGGAAGGTGATGAGAACGCAACAGTCAACACCTTCGCAAAAATCGAAGAAGGTAAGGAAGGCGCTATCTCGTTCCTTTCTAACCCTAAATACACTCATTATGTTTACGAAACCAAGTCAAGCATCGTACTCATTGATGAAACCGTAGAATTGGAACACCCTGTCAGCACAACCCTCATCCGTGTGAAGAATGCATACGAGTGTGTGGCTAAGCTCCTGCAGATGTACGAATCCATGAAGCCTAAGAAGACTGGCATCGATCCGCTGGCTTTCGTATCTCCAAAGGCTAAGGTGGCTGAAGGCGTATATGTAGGTGCTTTCGCATATATCAGCGATGGTGCAGAGGTAGGCGAAGGTAGCCAGATTTATCCTCATGCCTACATCGGAGAGGGTGTGAAGATTGGTAAGAATGCACTCATCTATCCGAACGTTACTGTATATCACGGCTGTAAATTAGGCAATAACGTTACGCTTCATGCTGGTTGTGTAATCGGTGCCGACGGATTCGGATTCGCTCCAGGTCCTGAAGGTTACGACAAGATTCCTCAGATTGGTATCGTTACCATCGAAGATGATGTAGAGATTGGTGCCAACACTTGTGTAGACCGTTCTACAATGGGTTCTACCTACGTACGCAAGGGCGTGAAACTCGACAACCTCGTACAGATTGCCCACAATACCGACATCGGTGCCAACACCGTGATGTCTTCTCAGGTAGGTGTAGCAGGCAGTACAAAGGTAGGCGAATGGTGTATGTTTGGCGGTCAGGTGGGTATTGCCGGCCACATCACTATCGGCGATAAGGTGTTCCTCGGTGCCCAGAGCGGTGTTCCAGGCAGCCTCAAGAGCGGCCAGCAGCTCATCGGAACTCCTCCTATGGAGCAGCGCGCTTACTTCAAGTCTCAGGCTATCTTCCGTCGTTTGCCTGACATGTACAAGGAACTCAACGACCTGAAGAAGCAGATTGAAGAATTAAAGAAAAATAAATAGAAATCATATAATTATGTCAAAACAGAAGACACTGAAAGGTAGTTTCTCTCTTTGCGGAAAGGGTTTGCATACAGGCTTGAGCCTCACCGTAACTTTCAATCCTGCACCAGAGAACACCGGTTATAAAATACAGCGCATCGACCTCGAAGGCGAGCCTGTTATCCAGGCTGTAGCTGAGAACGTTGTTGAAACACAGCGTGGTACCGTACTCGGTAAGGGCGATATCCGCGTTTCTACCATCGAGCATGGTATGTCAGCACTCTATGCCCTCGGCATCGACAACTGTCTCATCCAGGTAAACGGTCCTGAGTTCCCTATCCTCGACGGTTCTGCTGCTCCGTATGTAGAGAAGATCCAGAGCATAGGCATCCAGGAGCAGAATGCAGAGAAAGACTACTACATCATACGTCATAAGATTGAGGTGAAAGATGATAATGGGTCTGTCATCACCATCCTTCCTGACGAGGACTTCAGCATCACAGCCATGTGTTCTTTCGAGAGCAAATTCATCAACAGCCAGTTTGCTACCCTCGAAAAGATGGAGACATACGCAGAGGAGATTGCATCAGCCCGTACCTTCGTTTTCGTACGCGACATCATGCCTCTGCTCCAGGCTAACCTCATTAAGGGTGGTGACCTGGACAATGCCATCGTTATCTACGAGCGCCAGGTAGAACAGGCTCAGCTCGACCAGCTCGCCGACCATCTCAAGGTGCCTCACATGGATGCCAACAAGTTGGGTTACATCCAGCACCGTCCATTGCAGTGGGAGAACGAATGTACACGTCATAAACTGCTCGATATCATCGGCGATATGGCACTCATCGGCAAGCCTATCAAGGGCCGCATCATCGCTACGCGTCCAGGCCATACCGTAAACAACAAGTTCGCCCGCCTCATGCGCAAGGAGATTCGCAAGCACGAGATTCAGGCTCCTATCTACGATCCTAACGAGGAGCCAATCATGGATAATATCCGCATCCGTCAGCTCCTGCCTCACCGCTACCCTATGCAGCTGGTCGATAAGGTCATTGCTATGGGTCCTAACAGCATCGTGGGCGTAAAGAATGTAACCAGCAACGAGCCATTCTTCACCGGTCACTTCCCTGAGGAGCCGGTTATGCCGGGTGTTCTCCAGGTAGAGGCTATGGCACAGTGTGGCGGTCTGCTCGTCCTCAACCAGTTGGAGGAGCCTGAGCGCTGGAGTACTTACTTCATGAAGCTCGATGATGTGAAGTTCCGCAAGAAGGTGGTTCCAGGCGATACCCTCCTCTTCCGTGTGGAGTTGCTCGCACCTGTACGTCATGGCATCAGCTCTATGAAGGGCTATATGTTCGTAGGCGACCAGGTGGTGGCAGAGGCTACTTTCACAGCACAGATTGTTAAGAACAAGTAATAATAAAATAGAAATATGAATCAGATTAGTCCATTAGCGTTTGTTCATCCAGAGGCAAAACTCGGTGACAACAACATTATCGGTCCTTTCTGCTATATCGACAAGGACACCGTTTTGGGCGATAACAACGTATTGCAGAACAGCGTTACCATTCACGTGGGCGCTCGCATCGGCAACAATAATGAATTTTTCCCAGGCGCCAGCATCTCTACCAAGCCTCAGGACTTGAAGTTCAAGGGCGAGCAGACAACCTGCGAGGTGGGCGATAACAACAGCATCCGTGAGAACGTTACTATCTCTCGTGGTACAGCCTCTAAGGGCAAGACCGTAGTAGGCAGCAACAACCTCCTGATGGAGACTGTTCACGTGGCTCACGACTGCGTGCTCGGCAGCGGCTTGATTATCGGCAACTCTACCAAGTTTGCCGGTGAGGTGGTAGTAGACGACAACGCCATCGTCAGCGCCAACGTTCTCGTTCATCAGTTCTGCCATATCGCAGGCTACGTGATGATTCAGGGCGGTTGCCGTTTCTCTCAGGATATTCCTCCATACATCATCGCCGGCAAGGAGCCAACCCGCTACTGCAGCATCAACCTCATCGGTCTGCGCCGTCGCGGTTTCAGCAATGAGACCATCCAGAACATCCACGAGGCTTACCGCCTGCTCTACAGCAAGGGTATATTGAAGGAAGGTATCGAGGAAATCAAGAAGAACCTTGAGGTTACCAAGGAAATTCAGTACATTATCGACTTCGTAGAGAGTTCTCAGCGAGGCATTATCCGATAAAAGTAAAAGGGTAAAAAAGTAAAAAGAGCATCCTTGCATAGGTTTATGAAACGAGCAAGGATGCTTTTTTCTTGAATATAAGGAATAATATATGAAAACATTGATTGTGGTCTTAGGTCCTACCGGTGTAGGTAAAACGGAGCTTTGCCTTTCGCTGGCAGAGCATCTCGCTATACCTATCATCAATGCCGACTCCCGCCAGATTTTCGCCGAACTCCCTATAGGAACCGCAGCCCCTACTGCCGAACAGCAGCAGCGGGTGAAGCATTATTTCGTAGGAAACCACCACATCGAAGATTATTACAGCGCTGCCCAATACGAGGCTGATGTGATGAATCTCCTGCAGGAAGACATCTTCAAGAATCACGATGTGGCTCTGCTTACAGGTGGCAGCATGATGTATATCGATGCTGTATGCAAAGGAATCGACGACATCCCTACTGTTCGTGACGACATACGCACTTGGATGAAACAGCGTCTGGAAGAGGAAGGGCTGGAGGCACTGGTAGAAGAACTCCACAAGATGGATCCGGAGCACTGGGCGATAGTAGATAGGAAGAATCCACGCCGCGTGGTTCATGCCCTGGAAATCTGCCATCAGACCGGCAAGACTTATACTTCTTTCCGCACAGCCGAAAAGAAGCAGCGCCCTTTCCGCATCATCAAGATAGGTCTGAACCGCGACAGAGCTGAACTCTACGACCGCATCAACCAGCGTGTACTGATGATGATGGACGAAGGTCTGGAGGCAGAAGCACGCAGCGTATATCCGCAGAAGGGACTCACCTCGTTGAGAACCGTAGGCTACAAAGAAATGTTCTCCTACTTTGACGGCGAAATAGACCGCGATGAAGCTATCAGACAAATCCAATCGCACAGCCGTGAATACATGCGCAAGCAACTTACCTGGTTTAAGCGAGATGCAGAAATTCACTGGTATCATCCAGACCAGCAGGATGAAATCATCCGATTTATTGATGAAGAGATATAGACATAATCGCCCGATAGCATATTCATTTTTGTTGTTAGAAATATAGTTGAGATTCCATAATATTACATGGAATTCTCTGGAATCAGATTTGAATTCTGGTGCTTTATAGCCCATGAACTTTTCAATATGCTCGTGTTCTTTGATGATTTTCTTCATACCTTATAAAATCAGCGTCTTGTTTGATGCAGAATTCTAAATAATTGGAGGTAAAAATGAGATAAGCTTCATGTGCTATCGAAACAGGCTTCATGTGCGATTGAAATAGGCTTCATTCGCCATTGAAGCCTATTTCATTTAGAGCAGAAGTAATCTTCCCCTGCCAAAAAGGGTATTTCTGTCAATATTTATAACCAAATTTTGCATACTGGTAAACTTGGAATCTAGCAACGAAAATAGGGAGTTTTGGGCATCTCGAATTCTCTATTTTTTGTTTCTAATTAAGCGAATACCCTATAGTTGTACAACTATAAAGTTGTAGTCGTACGACTATATAGGCTATAGTCGTACAACTGTAGAGTTATAGTTGTACAACTATAGGGGTTATAGTCGTACAACTATAGAATTCCTATTTTAGCGCTATTAACCAACAAATCCATAATTCCTTGATTATTAGCATATTACCATTTTCTTCCATATTTTCAATATTCACAAAGAAATAAGAATCGTTTGAAAATACGAGAATCTCAGCTAGGAAAATGTATAAAAATAAAACGACCCGCACATTTGAGCATCGTTGAGAGGCTTGGCGGGTACTGGTGCTGCAAAGGTACGAAGATTATTCTAAACCTGCAAATTTTAACCCACATTGCAGCAGCCTTTGGTGAAAAACTTAAAGATTCCTAACGAAATACTAGATTTTGGCAGTTTTCTGCCAATTTCCTAGCTGATTTTGTATAAAGAATCCTAATTTGCGGCGATTGTTCGCCCCCCCCGAAATGCTCCCCCCGCCCATTTTGTCAGTTGAAAAATTGTGTGTACCTTTGCCCCCGAAATGTATATATCCAAGGCAAAGAAATATCGCGATCAGGGAGATGGTACAGCAATCGCATACGATTACTACCATTATATGAGTATTTTATAAGGGTTTTTTAAGACCCTTATAAAATATCGAGTTATAAGATATCGAGAAGTTCCTCGAATCTTGAAATACGACGGAGCTTGGGATGTTCAAATTCCTCTGTCTTTTCATGCGCCCATGTGGTATGAAAAGGGATATGGACAGCCGAAGCTCCGATTTTTAATGCCGGAGCAATATCACTCTTGAAACTGTTACCCACCATCACCAGCTCGTCGGGAGTTACATCCAGTTCCCTGCAGAGACGATGATAAGCCTTGGGCGTCTTGTCGCTCACGATAGTCACCACATCAAAATACCGCTGCAGACCCGAACGCCACAACTTATTCTCCTGATCCATCAACTCCCCCTTGGTGAAGACTGCCAGCTTATATTTCTTCATCTCACGGAAACAAGCCAAGGTTTTCTCTACCCCTTCCAAAGGCTTGGCATCAAGATGCAGGAGACTCTTACCCAAGTCCACAATTTGGGCGATGACATTCGCCTCCACCTTACCATGACTCACCTTCACCGCATTCTCTACCAGGGATATGGTGAAAGCCTTGCAACCATAACCCAAATCAGCCATATTTTTACTCTCCGTCTCGAAGAGAGCAGCAGAAATATCCTTTTCCTTTCCATATTCCGCAAGCAGCTCGCAATACTCATGCTCCACGTCCTCGAAATAGTTTTGTAATGCCCAGAGCGTATCATCGGCATCGAAGGCTATCGCCTTGATATTCTTCAGCTTTTCCATACTTTTCATTTTTTTAGTTGCAAAGTTAATGTTTTTATCCGAAAAGGAAAACAAATTATTCTGCTTTCTTTTGCATATACCAATATTTTCCGTAACTTTGCCAAAAATTCAAATAAAGCAACAATATGAAGGCTAATGCTGTTGACGGAATATATATGACGTAATGTAAGAACTTATATTTCTTGGTGCAAGAAAGCCTTTTCATAGCTACCATGACAATCGTCATACAATCGCACGACATATATCATTCAATCATACGGCATATGCCGTGCGACTACATGACATATGTCGTGCGATTGCAAAAAAGGACATCTTGCATCATCATTACTATATTCTTACGTCACAACCAATAGCTTTTCATAGCGGAATAAACGAATTTACATTTTAGACACCGAAAATTTGGTAGAGCTCATGGGTATGAGGCTCCGCACAACAAGGATTATAGACAAAGAAACGAGGCATGAAATACAACTCCAATCCCGAATGATGATTCTCTTCTATTGAATATGTCATTACTTCTCATCTTTTTTATAATCTTCAAACGACATTTCCTTGACGAGGTTTCCTTTTTCATCATAAACAGAAACGACAGAATATCTGCCAGACTCGCCATTAGCATGATGCCTGAAAGATAAGCATATAGGCAGGCCTTCCTCTGATGTAAAGCCTACGCAGCCACAATTTGATGGTAACAATATCGCCTTTCCCGCATCCTTATCTACTATAAAAGTATAAATTGTATTCATCTTGTCTGTTGTTCCATTTACAACTACCACATCAGGATTTAGAGGGACAAGCATGGCTTCACTTGCCACAAAAACTGAATCTAGCCCTATCGTTACACCATGTTTTTTATCAGGATTATACCATAACAAATCTGCCATAGGATGCGCCGTAACTATTTCTTGAATATCATTCTGCTTCTTATAATACTTCCAAATGGTAACTACGTCACCGCCACAAATGCCATCTCCCCCATCAACGCTTCTCAACAAGATTGCATCAACATCCTCATCTGTTACAACAGTATTATTTGGCAAATGAAAATGTTTGATGATTTGTGCTATCATCGCTTGCGAATACTTTCCATCTTCATTATTTTCAAATTTCACAATGACATGATCTTGAGCAGGAGCAACTTGTTTTGCCCCCTTTTCTCCACAGCTGATAGAAAGAAAGCACAGCTGTAGCAGTACAACTATCCAATATTTACACTCTTTCATTTTCTAACTTACGAGAGTTTAAATGATACAAAAGAACTTCCTTTATATCATCGGCAACATTATTAGCCAACCTTTCAAAGACCTTTGGCCCAGAACCATTAGGCAAGCTATCTATTTCATTGACTTCTATAAGATTATAATGAGGAATTTCGGGATGGCTATAGTCATAGCGATATCCTCCAAATGTCAGAAACTCTGCATTCGGAATACCAATATCCTTCATACGATTGATTACATTAGTGCTAGCCCCACCAACACCGATGCACAATATCTTTATATTTTCTGTATCATTTCCCATATTATAGTAGCATCTATTAGTATCGATTGCAAAATTAAACAAAAAATCGATAAGTTGTATCAGCAAGCCTTGATTTTATTTAAAAGGATTCAAACACTTTTTTATTATGTTATTAATCGCTCCTTTTATAACCCCAACAAAGGCTATAGACTCTGGGATTAACACCAATATATAACATATAATATAGCCAACTGTATGATTAGATGAGTAAAACAAGACATTATCATCAATAACATAGCGAAAGAAGTTTGGTATTGCAAAAAGGCCATGCCAAAATCCGAACAAACAACCAACTTTATCCCCTTCCTCTATATTACACAAAAAATAAGACAGCAATATGCCTAACCCCAAACATAACACAACATCCTTAAGAAGTATAATGAATGCATACCACAGACATCGCAATATCTTTTTATATCCGAACTTTCCATTTCGTTCTAAATCAATTGTTTTTATTGCAGAACGCCCTTTGTCATTTATATAAAAAGCATGCCATACACCAGGTACATCCCATCCATCATTGCCTTCTCCTAAAAATGAAGATCTGCCCCAATCTATACGACCATATTTTTGAAGTTCACTATTAAAGTTATCAGAAGGTGGTATATTGTCTGCACAACCTAATCTATACATATACGGATTATACCCTACAGAACCACCTTTTGCAATAGCACATCGCAAAATATATTCTACACCTTTGCTTACTTTTTCCATAATTTACGCTCCTTGTTATTTTTATGTTCAACAAATACTAACACAACTAAAGCGATAGCAACAACAACATCCACCACATTCCATACAAATCTGCCTAAAGCAAATTTGACAAGTGGCTGGAACAATACTGCCAAAGCTCCAGCTGCAATAGCCAACTCGTTTTTGTTTTCTTGGTAATAGGAATATGCCATGTAACCAAACACAACTGTCGCTACATATCTTATCAATATATAGAAACCGTAAGGCATATCCAACAAACACAACAGCAGTAATACTGCCAAAATAATTTTAAGATAGTTCATTTTTTTTATTTAAAAATTCCATAAACATTAGTCTCATCAGCCTTCTTTTTCAGAATATTTACAATTTCAGATTGCGATAGAGTTATTGGGAAATCCCAATTTTGTTTAATATGTTCTCCACCACCTAAATCTACATATGCACGATACTGAACAACAAGTAGCTTAAAAGAAATTTGAAGTTTAAATCCCCAATTACCACATTCTCTAGAAGTGATTGGATCATAAAAAACCCCAGATATTCCTATAAAAGAATTAGACTGTTGAACTACTCTTGCACTTCTATATTCCAAGAGTCCTTTAATAACTTCAGAAAACATAGCAGTAATGCCACCTTTAGAACGAACCGTTTTCTCTTGTTTATGATAAGAAAAAGCAAAATGTCCTAAAAAGACACACACCACTACTCCAACAATTACCACAATTAATAACATATCCTACAAAATTAAAAGTTGAACAATACCATATATAATCACTCCCAACACAGCAAGAACTATTAGACAACAAGCACACCCACGCTTTTGTTTTTCTTGCCGAGCATATTGCTTATAACAATTTTTACATACATGAAATGTTGCACCATTTTGATAAGAAAGGGCATACTCCAATCTATCCTCTCGCATATTACACATAGGACACTTACCATTATCCAATAGACCTATATTTCGAAGATAACAAACAGCTTCAATATTAAACACAATATCTCCACCAAACACAGCATCATGAGGCTCATACTCATGGGGCGGTCTATTTCCACGTTGCTTCGCATGAAAACCTGCCTTTTTAAGTTCTTGGCACATTGTTTCCAAATATGTCATGGACGACATATTTCCAACTTGATTTCTTGTATATTTCATTGTTTCCATTTTCACGTTATAATTATTTAGGAATCTCATAATTGCTATTTTATGGTCTCCTGGCTTGATTTTCCGCAGCTATTTCCTCGTATTCTTCAGCCAGTTCTGCACATTCTGGACAAAGTTTTAAATGTGCCTTTTCCATCTGATAACCTTTAGCTACATACAAATACTTTGCATTTTCACATTGGCTACATTCATCATAAAGGTGATAAAACTTATCCCCTTTATTTACAACATATACATCCTTACATTGAAAGGCATAAGAATGCCTATACTTATTCGTGCCATAAATAGCAACAATTCCACCGACAACAAGGAATAGTCCCCATACAATTGTCAGCTTATAAGTAAACGGCTTCTTTACTTTTTGCTTTGCAATTGTACTATCCGAATGAGTTTCAACCTTAACTTCCTTATCTAAGAGCACTATTAAAGCTGCCACATAAACTATAAACAACAAGGATGTTCCTGTTATCAAATTTAAAAACGAGCTTAAAATACCCCAATAACAAAAGAAAGTCAAAGGTGTCAGTATAGCAAGCAAACCTGTGCCTATGAAGAATATGACTAATGCATACTCCTCTTTAAAGCCATGATAATTAGCTTTACCTATTAGGTTAGACAAAAAAGATTGTTTCTCCATATTATTTATGATTTTTCATCTTATAACATTTATGTAATTTATAGACAAGCCAAAATACAAACGGCAAGAGAAATACATAAAAAATAAATTCTCTTATATCATATATTGAAATATCATCTAACCCATATTCAGGATAAAAACAATCGAGGTCATCGTTCTCATAGCAACTATCTCTAAACAACCACAATGTTAGATTCAAAGATAACCATAAGCCATAAATATAGCCGCAAGTTTTATTAATATGGAACTTGTCCAACAATTTATAACACTTAGATTTAAATACAAACGATTTTTGCCCATTCAATGCTTTTCCACAGTTTGAGCAAAACTTGGAATCATCAGCAATTTCCTTACCACAATATTTACAATACATAGCAGTATCCTTTCTTGGCCTTTTCAGTCCTATTAGGTCTTTCTATTAAACAGAGAAGCGTGAACTGCAATGCCCACATCTCAATACCGGAGGCCCTAGGAAAGCCCATACTCATAGATGCAACAATAGCAGCCCACGCTATGCGTGAGAACCACTATGCTATCTTAGAGTATGTCGGGAAATTTCCTAGGTTTCCAGTACTTCGATAAGCATAACGCTTCTTAAATCTCAAAAATCAGTGGAAAGGGAATACACCCTATCCGACTGCAAAGATATAAAATACTTCCGTAATTTCCAAACATTTTCGCACTTTTCTTTGTTTTCGGTGGCAACTTTCTTATTCAATCGCCAGCACAACAACATCTTAACAATATTGTAACACCTGTTTAAATCGCCTGTAACATCGTACTCGTACCTTTGCACCCAGAAAAGTAAGGGGAGAAATGTATCTAGCTATGTTGAGATAAACCCCTTATATAATAAGGTATAATAAACAATAGTAAAATATATGGGTACAATTTATTTATGTATTGTGATCTTCCTGCTCTGTTTAGCAGTGTTCGATCTCTTCGTAGGAGTCAGCAACGATGCTGTCAACTTCCTGCAATCTGCCATCGGAGCTAAGGTGGCTAAGTTTCGCACGGTGCTGATTATCGCATCTTGCGGTGTAGTTCTCGGAGCCATCATGTCATCGGGAATGATGGATATCGCCCGCCATGGTATCATGAGTCCTGACCACTTTACATTCGAAGAAGTGATGACGCTCTTCCTAGCCGTGATGGTGACTGATGTCATCATCCTGGATGTGTTCAATACCTTAGGTATGCCGACATCTACTACCGTCTCTCTGGTATTCGAGCTGCTGGGTGGTGCTTTCATCCTCGCAACATTAAAGATGTATGGCGACGACAGTCTCAACTATGGCGTTTTGCTGAACAGTAACAAGGCATTGGAGGTAATCATGGGTATCTTCTCATCTGTCATCATCGCCTTCGTGTTTGGTGCCTTTGTGATGTGGCTTTCCCGTATCATTTTCACCTTCAACTACCGCAAGCACAGCCGCTACAGCATCGCCATCTTCGGCGGTATCGCCTTTACAGCCCTCTCTTACTTCATCTTCATGAAGGGTTTGGGCAAGAGTCCTTACCTGCCTACTGAGGTGCGCGATTACATCGACCAGAATCTCGGTTTCCTCATCTGCATCACCTTCGTGGTGTCTGCTGTCGTGATGGAATTCCTGCACCTCTGCCGTGTCAACATCTTCAAATTTACGGTGCTGATGGGTACTTTCGCCCTAGCTATGGCTTTCGCTGGTAACGACCTGGTAAACTTCATCGGTGTGCCTCTGGCTGGTCTTTCTTCTTATCAGGACTATATGGCAAATGCCAATGGTGCAGCGCCAGACCAGTTTATGATGACTTCATTGATGGAGAGTGCCAAGACAACTCCAGGCTTCCTGCTTGCTGCCGGTGCCGTGATGATTATCGCCATGGCGACATCCAAGAAGGCACAGAACGTAATCAAGACTTCTGTTGACTTGAGCCGTCAGGACGAGGGCGATGAGATGTTCGGCAGTTCTTCTGCAGCCCGCGTGATTGTACGCAACTGCCAGGCTACAGATTCATGGTTGAAGCAGTTTATGCCAAAGGCACTGATGAACTGGATCAACAGCCGTTTCGACAAGAATAATGTTGAACTCGAGGAGAGTGCTGCTTTCGACGTGGTTCGTGCAGCCGTAAACCTGGTACTTGCTTCCATGCTGATCACCATCGGTACCAACCTGAAGTTGCCTCTCTCTACCACCTACGTTACCTTCATGGTGGCTATGGGTTCTTCACTTGCTGATAGAGCATGGAGCCGCGAGAGTGCCGTATTCCGTGTAACAGGTGTATTGAGTGTAATCGGTGGTTGGTTCATCACAGCCGGTGTAGCTTTCGCAGCCTGCGCCATTGTCTGTATCATCATGCACTTCGGTGGTGTGGGCATCCAGGCTTGCTTCATGGGCTTGGTTATCTACCTGCTCATCCGCAGCAACATCCAGTATAACAAGAAGGCTAAGGAAGAGGGCAAGAGCAGTACCTTCCAACTGATGATGCGTTCCCGCGACCCGGAGATTGTATGGGATTTGCTTCGCCGTCAGGTTTCACGCACCCAGTCTTACGTCTGCCACTTCGCCCTGAACGAGTTCAACCAGATTATGGATGGTCTTGCCAACGAGAATACCCGCGACCTTCGTCATGCCAACAAGGATCTGAAGAAGGAACAGGATATGCTGAAGAAGTTCCGCCGTCAAGAGATGCTCGGTTTGAAGAAATCGCCTATCGAGATTGCCATCGAGCGCAACACCTGGTTCCATCTGGGTGCCAACAGCAACCAGCAGTTTATTTACTCTCTGCGCCGTATGCTCGACCCAATCAAGGAACATGTTGACAACAACTTCAATCCGCTTCCTGCTGAATACATCAAGGAGTTTACTCCTGTACGCCAAAAGATCAACGACCTGATGCGCATGAGCTGCGAACTGATTGAAACCGGCAGATATGACAGCTATCGCGAGATTCTTGCCGAGGCAGATGCCTGCAAAGACGAACTCTCTGTTCTCCGCAAAAAGCATATCGACCGCATCCAGCACATGACTGACAATACGCTGATGCAGATTTCTCTGGTTTATCTCAACGTACTGCAGGAGAGTCAGGAATTCCTGAGTGTGATGAGGCATCAGTTAAGAGCTGCAAAGAAGTTTATGGAAAAGTAAATTTTCTCTGACATCTTGTCATGAAACAACTTTTTGGTATATCTGTTGCTTGATGACAGATGACAGCGGATAACAAGAGTGTTATTTCGCTATCACAATATAATCTGAAAAGGTTAGTTTCTCATAGGTTAAGATTGTTAGGTTTAGTTTTTAGAAAAAAGTTTTAGGTTTTTAGTTAGATAAGGGCTCCAAGTGCTAGTGATTAGTATTTGGAGCCATTTTTTTGCCCAAATATTTGGCTATTAGGAAGAAATGTTGTAATTTTGCAGCCGATTTCTGAAAAGAATCATCATATTCAATAACCCGAGTGCTTGGTAAACCTCGTAAAAAACAAGAAAATGGACAAGAAAAAAACTCAAGTGAGCGTGCTGTTTATGCTTTTCAGCATCCTCTTCTGCGTTTGCCTGATTGCAGCAAACGTACTCGAAACAAAGCAAATCGCCTTCGGGCCAGTTTCCCTTACCGGTGGACTCATCGTATTCCCTGTAAGCTACATCATCAACGATGTAGTATGTGAAGTATGGGGCTATCAGAAAGCGCGTCTGTTGATCTGGACCGGCTTTGCGATGAACTTCTTCTTCGTGGCGCTGGGTGCTATCTGCGATGTGATTCCAGCAGCGCCTTATTGGACCAACGATGCCGGTTTTCATGCCATCTTCGGTCTGGCACCCCGCATTGCAGCAGCCTCTTTCGTAGCCTTCATCATCGGTTCGTTTGCCAATGCCTATGTGATGAGCGTGATGAAAATCCGCGATGGCGGCAAGCATTTCTCTGCCCGTGCCATCCTCAGTACCATTGCAGGTGAGAGTTGCGACAGCCTTATCTTCTTCCCACTTGCCCTGGGCGGTGTGGTGCCTGCATCAGAATTGCCTTGGCTCATGCTCTGGCAGGTGATACTGAAGACTGCCTACGAGATTGTGGTACTGCCTCTGACCATCCGTGTAGTGAAATACGTGAAGAAGCATGAAGGTGAAGATGCATACGACAATAACATCTCCTACAATGTATTCAAGATCTTCAGCCTCGGCTAAAAGACATAAGTAAATAGCAAACATTAAAACATTACCAAGCGTGGATAGAAAAGAAGACGGTCTTCAGGCATTAGGTGCCAAGACTACATATAGAATGGATTATGCGCCAGAAGTGCTCGAGACTTTCGTGAATAAGCATCCTGGCAATGATTACTGGGTACGATTCAACTGCCCTGAGTTTACATCGCTCTGCCCTATTACGGGTCAGCCAGATTTCGCAGAGATTCGCATCAGCTATATTCCTGACGTAAAGATGGTAGAGAGCAAGAGTCTGAAACTTTATCTCTTCAGTTTCCGCAATCATGGCGACTTCCATGAAGACTGCGTAAACATCATCATGAAGGATCTCATCAAGCTGATGGACCCTAAATATATAGAGGTAACAGGCATCTTTACTCCTCGTGGCGGCATCAGCATCTGGCCGTATGCCAACTATGGCAAGCCAGGCACCAAATACGAGAAACTGGCAGAGCAGAGATTCGCTACTCACGAATAAAAAACAAGAAACCTCGGAAGATTGGCAGATTGCTTTTCTTCCGAGGTTTTTATTGTTTATAGCTGATGAAATTATGGGAACTGAGGATAATCCTCGAAGCGAGGCTTGCGCTTCTCAAGGAACGCCTTGCCACCTTCCTGAGCCTCATCCATCGTATAATAGAGCATCGTGGCATCGCCAGCCAACTCCTGAATACCAGCCTGACCATCCAGTTCGGCATTCAAGCCAGCCTTGATCATACGGAGTGCCAGAGGCGAACGCTCCATCATGATTTCAGCCCACTCTACACAGGTATCTTCCAACTGGTCGAGAGGCACTACCTTGTTCACCATTCCCATCTCTTCAGCCTCCTTGGCAGAATACTGCTTGCAGAGGAACCAGATTTCACGAGCCTTCTTCTGACCCACCATTCTTGCCAGATAAGAAGAACCGAAACCGGCATCAAAACTTCCCACCTTAGGACCAGTCTGTCCAAAGATGGCATTCTCTGAAGCGATGGTCAGGTCGCACATCACATGAAGCACATGACCGCCACCGATGGCATAACCATTCACCATAGCGATAACCGGCTTTGGCAGACGGCGAATCTGCATCTGCACATCGAGCACATTCAGGCGAGGCACACCGTCATTACCTACATAACCGCCTCGGCCCTTCACATGCATGTCACCTCCTGCACAGAATGCCTTATCGCCGGCACCCGTCAGAATGACCACACGGATATCCAGACAGTCGCGGCAATAGTTGAATGCCTGCGCCATCTCCCAAGTGGTCAACGGTGTGAAGGCATTGCGGTAGCGCTCACGGTTGATGGTAATCTTAGCGATATGATTATACTCCTCGAAGATGATTTCCTTGAAATCAAAACCTTCTATCTTTTTCCATTCTCTCATTTTACTTTGAACTTTGAATTTTGAACTTTGAACTTTATGATTACTTACTATCTTATTTTTTTGACAGAACTATCAGTTATAGTTCCTTATAAGTCATCTATCAGCACTTCTGGATGGCTTCCAGCATCTCGTTATCTACATCCATATCGGTGAAAACCTCCAGGAGCATCGGGCGATCGCTCTCGGCATGAATCAATTGGCTGATGCCCTGTTCCATCTCTTCCATCGTATGAGCTGCGAGATATTTTACCTCATTCTGACTACAGATTCCTTCAGCTGTTGCATGATGCTTTGCCATTATTATTTCTTCACGAGCCTGACTCTCCTTTAACCCCTGGAACTTGCCAAAGATGGCACCGCCACCATTATTGAGCACGATGATACGGAGCTTGCCGTTCAGATTTCTATTCCAGAGCGCATTCTGGTCATAGAAGAAACTCAGGTCGCCGAGAACGCAGTATACATGCTTATCAGCCCCATTCTTGCACATCGAGAAACCTACAGCCGTAGAAAGAGAACCTTCTATGCCGTTCACACCACGATTGCAGTAAACATGGCGGTCGGCATACAGATTCATCAACCGGATGGCAGAACTGTTGCCGGAGATGACGCTGCTCATCATACCTGGAAGGAATGTATCGAATTCGCGGTCATAGATACCATCGTCCTGAGCATCTTTATCGCCTAAGGTGAACGCTTTGAAATCCTGAGGCTCAACCTTCTGAAGCTGGCTGAAGAATTCCTTTACGGTAGCCAGACTGCTGAACTCAGGCTTGAAGTTCTCTTTGCGTTCATAGCTTTTAGCCAACGCATCCATCCACAATTTGCGATAATCCTCCCAGTGGTTGTGCCAGCCAAAATTACCCAACCATGACATAGCATCACTGTTTGGCAAATCCATCACTTTAGTAAGATGCATGAACGTATCTTCGATATCAGCCTCTTGCGAGATTCTTATCTGCTCAACTCCTTTAAGCGAACGCAGATAAGATTTCAGCTTCTTGCTTACAATATGTCCACCTATATAAACCACCAGGTCAGGACGGAATCTTTCATCGTCCTTTATTTCATCCAGCAAATTCTCGAAAGCGCCATACATGGTGGTTTTATTCCAATCTTCTCCCAGTTCTTCCTGAACCTTATATAGATAAGGTGGCATTGCCAGAGATTCCCATAATATAGGCATCCGGTCAATATAAGCCAACAAGTCTACATATTTTTCGGTATTGTCCAACTGTCCTATTACCAACAATGGACGTTTGGCTTTTAACACACATTCAAAAGGGGTCCCATCAAATGTGTCAATATTTGCCCTGCAGTAAGCAACCTCTATCTTGCGCTCAACGGGCAAAGCTTCTTTCGTAAACGAATAGAAAGGCTCAGAGATAGGTACATTGATGTGTACAGGTCCCTTTACCCGCCCCATGCTTTTCAACAGCGCTTCGTTGACCAGCCGGTTGCAATACCAATGCATCTCTTCCTGCTGCTCACCTTCGAACACTTCTGGCAGAGATACTGCTTTTCTTACCATCTGCCCCAAAGCATCAGGCTGAGGAAGCGTCTGACCATCCAGCTGGTTAATCCACTGTGCCGGTCTGTCGGCAGAAATCACTATGAGCGGGATTTGCTGATAATAAGCCTCAGCTACTGCCGGATAAAGATTGAGCAATGCAGAACCCGAAGTCACACACACTACAACAGGCTGATAACCTTCAGCCATAGAAAGTCCAAGAGCTTGGAAGCCGGCACTACGTTCGTCGGTTACAGGATAGCAAGTGATGTCTTCACACTCGTTGAGATTGTGAACTATGGCTGCATTTCTGCTGCCCGGACACACCACAGCATGGCGAACACCATGCGCTACCAGTAAACTTGTCAAAATATTGACGTTTTCTTTATTGCTATACATTTCACCTTATTTTTTAGGTTGTTTTTATGTTTTCAGATTCTTGAAGAGCTTTTGTCTTTTAGCATTATAAAATCAGAATGAATCCCTATCATTTCTCTGCAAGACCTTTACAGGACCGACAGGATGGTCTGCATCTTAGCTTCAGTTTCCTTCCACTCCTTCTCCATCTCGCTCTCCTTCAGCAATCCGCCTCCGGCATAGAGTTCGCAGGAGCCGTCATCCAGGATGTTCATGCAGCGCAGGGAAACATAGAGATGCGTCTTTCCTTTCGGCGAAATCGGTCCCACAAAACCACTATAATATTTGCGCGACTGATGTTCATGCTGCAGGATAAACCGGCGAGCTTCATCCTTCGGTATTCCGCAGACGGCAGGCGTAGGATATAAGGCATCGAGCACATCGCCCAGACGCCCCGTATCATGCAGACGGAAAGCAATGTCTGTACGGAGATGATAGAGATTGGCAGCCATCGTGGTATAAGGTCCCTTCTTCTGATATTCATCCGAAAAGACCTTGATGCAATCCTCGATATAATCGGTTACATACTGCTGTTCCTCTCTGTTCTTCTCCGACCATTCTATCCCTTCTACCGGATAATCGGCTACGGTCTTGGAAGGTTCAGCCTTTTGGGTGCCTGCCAGCGACATGGTTGTCATCTGATTCTGTTCACCTTTGAGCAGAATTTCAGGTGTAGCCATCAGCCATAAACCCGATTGGGGTGTATAAACCAAGGCTACAAAAAGACGGGGATACATCCAGCAGGTTTTCAGAAACAGAGCCTTTAAAGAGTCTGCATCCTGCACAACTGAAGCATTGACAGTATTCTGCACAGCTGAAGTCTTGCCGGCATCTTGCGCTGCTGAAGTCTGGACAGATTCTAAAGGCTGCCGATTGCTCTGAATACGCAGTTTTCTTGCCAGAACAATCTTGCTGAATTTACCTTCAGAGAGCTGCCGGTGAAAGCATTCAAACTCCCTTGCATAGGCTTCAAAATTACGTCCCGACGTAGATTCTGCTACGTCACGACGTAAATCCTGCTGCGTCACGACGTAGGAAGTGCCGCATCGCGATGCATTTTCAGCCCCCTCGGCAGAGATCAGTTTGCTTTCATCCGGATGCATCAACACCACGGGACATTCGCTGGATGGCGCGAAAGGAGCTATCACGAAACCTTCCTTGCCATTCAGTTCTGCCACAGAAGAGAGTACCTCAGGTTCTCCCTCATGCTGAGCCACATAGGTAGCATGGTGCAGATAAGGCAGACGATAATACGCAAAAGCTATCATACCTTTGTTTCTGCCCCCTTTTTCTGATTGTCTTTCTTTGGAGTGAACACATAGTTGGTTACCTGTACGGTACAGATTACCTCACCAGCCGTATTCTTGATATCCACCTGCCAGGTATGCAAGGTTCTGCCCTTGTGCACAATCTTGGCAAAGGCAGTAACTATATCGCCCTCGCTGACCGCCAGAACATGAGTACCGCTCACGTTGATACCCACGGCAATCTGTCCCGGACAGAGCGCCAGGGAACCGATACCCGCCACATTCTCAGCAAGAGCCAGAGAAGCACCTCCACTCAAGAAGCCGAAAGGTTGGCGATTACGCTCATCTACCTTCATCGTTGCCTGAAGCGTATCAGGCTCAGGGGTAGAAATGAAATGCATTCCGAGGGTCTTGGATAATCCATCAGTCTTGCTGATTCTTTTTACTAATTCATCTATGTTCATCTTATTTTCTCCTATTTCTCGTATTTTGTTATTGATTCAGAGCCATTCGTTTCCTCCTCGCTCCAAAGTATGTTTCTGATAAATTCAACGCAAAGGTAAGACTTTCTTTAGAGAAAACAAAATTTATCGCACTTTTTATTTGATGAAGGGCAAACTTTACATACCTTTTCCTTTCTTTAATAATAAAAAACATAAAAAACGGCATATAGTTCAGATTTATTTTGTATTTTTGCACCAAAAATAAGAAAATAAAAGATATATCTGAATAGAATATGAACATTTTAGAGCTAAGCGAACAGGAAATCGTTCGCAGACAGAGTCTTCAGACATTGCGCGAGATGGGCATCGACCCATACCCAGCAGCAGAGTTTCCAACCAATGCATTCAGCACAGATATCAAAGCTGAATTCAAGGACGAGGACGAGCCACGCCAGGTAGTTATCGCCGGACGTATGATGGGTCGCCGCGTAATGGGTAAAGCTAGCTTCGCTGAGTTGCAGGACTCAAAGGGAAGAATCCAGGTTTATATCGCCCGCGACGAGATTTGTCCAGACGAGAACAAGGACCTTTATAATACTGTTTTCAAGAAACTCCTCGATATCGGTGACTTCATCGGTGTAAAGGGTTTCGTATTCCGCACACAGACTGGCGAGATTTCTGTTCACGCCAAGGAACTGTGCCTGCTCTCTAAGAGCTTGAAGCCACTCCCTATCGTGAAGTATAAGGATGGCGTGGCTTACGACAAGTTCGATGATCCAGAGTTGCGTTACCGCCAGCGCTACGTTGACCTCATCGTTAATGATGGCGTAAAGGAAACCTTCCTGCAGCGTGCTACCGTACTCCGCACACTCCGCAGCGTACTCGACAACGCAGGTTATACTGAGGTAGAGACTCCTACCCTTCAGAGCATTGCCGGTGGTGCTTCTGCCCGCCCATTCATCACCCACTTCAATGCGCTCGACCAGGATATGTACATGCGTATCGCTACCGAGCTCTACCTGAAGCGCCTCATCGTAGGTGGTTTCGAGGGTGTTTATGAAATCGGCAAGAACTTCCGCAACGAGGGTATGGACCGCAACCACAACCCTGAGTTTACCTGTATGGAGCTTTATGTTCAGTACAAGGATTACAACTGGATGATGGCTTTCACAGAGAAGTTGCTCGAAACTATCTGTATCGCCGTAAACGGCAAGCCAGAGCGCGAGATTGATGGCAACATCATCAGCTTCAAGGCTCCATATCGCCGTCTGCCTATCCTCGATGCCATCAAGGAAAAGACCGGTTTCGACTGCAACGGCAAGACCGAGGAAGAGATCCGCGCATTCTGCAAGGAGAAGGGCATGGACGTAGATGAGACCATGGGTAAGGGTAAGTTGATTGATGAGCTCTTCGGTGAGTTCTGCGAGGGAACCTTCCTCCAGCCAACCTTCATCACCGACTATCCTGTAGAGATGTCTCCATTGACCAAGATGCACCGTTCTAAGCCAGGCTTGACCGAGCGTTTCGAGTTGATGGTTAACGGTAAGGAGCTTGCCAATGCATACTCTGAGCTTAACGACCCAATTGACCAGGAAGAGCGTTTCATCGACCAGATGAAGCTTGCTGACAAGGGTGATGACGAGGCGATGATCATCGACCAGGACTTCCTCCGTGCCCTCCAGTATGGTATGCCTCCAACATCAGGTATCGGTATCGGTATCGACCGCTTGGTCATGTTGATGACAGGCAAGACCTTCATTCAGGAGGTACTGTTCTTCCCACAGATGAAGCCAGAGAAGAAGATGCCACAGAGCACCATCAAGGAATGGGAAGAGATTGGCGTGCCAGAGGATTGGGCATACGTGCTCCGCAAGGCAGGCTTCAACCTCATCTCTGATATCCGTGAAGAAAAAGCACAAGGCTTGCAGCAGAAGATTGGAGAAATCAACAAGAAGTACAAGCTCGGCTACGAGAAGCCTTCTGTTGACGACATTCAGGGCTGGATTGATCGTAGTAATGTTGAATGTTGATTGTTGAATGTTGAATTATGAGCAGCGCAAAAGATTTACTTATGACCAAGAGTATGGATTTTGCTGTACGCATCGTTAATCTATACAAATGGTTATGTAACGAGAAGAAGGAGTTTGTTTTAAGCAAACAACTCCTTCGTTCTGGTACTAGTATCGGAGCTAATCTTTCCGAAGCTCAGTCAGCAATCAGCAAAGCAGACTTTGCTGCAAAGGTTTACATTTCTCTCAAAGAAAGTAAAGAGACATTATATTGGATAGAGCTTTTGTATCGAACTAAATACTTAGACGAAAAGCTATACCTATCTATATATAAGGATGCCAATAAAATGGTAAGTCTTCTTGCTTCTGTTACTAAGAAATTACAACCAGACAGCCATTAAGTCTCACAACATCCAGCATGCAAGGCGTATGCCAACTCAACATTCAACATTCAACATTCAACATTAACATGTATAACTGCGGTAAAATAGCGATAATTGGCGGCGGTAGCTGGGCTACGGCAATAGCCAAGATTGTGGTGGGTCATACTCATCATATAGGCTGGTATATGCGTCGCGATGACCGCATCGAGGACTTCAAGCGCATGGGGCACAACCCTGCCTATCTGATGTCGGCACGATTCAATGTAGATGAGATTTTCTTCTCTTCCGACATCAACAAGATAGTGCAGAACTACGATACACTCGTGTTCGTCACCCCGTCGCCTTATCTGAAGAATCATCTCAAGAAGCTCAAGACGCGACTCAGCGACAAGTTCATCATCACAGCCATTAAAGGTATTGTGCCAGATGAAAACCTCGTTTGCTCAGAGTATTTCCATCAGGTTTACGATGTGCCTTACGAGAACCTCGCCTGCATCGGAGGTCCTTCTCATGCCGAGGAGGTGGCACTGGAGCGACTGAGCTATCTCACCGTGGGCTGTAGCGATACCGAAAAGGCGCGTGCCTTCGCCAACGATTGTCTGGCGAGTGAATTCATCAAGACCAAGACTTCGAGCGATGTCATCGGTATCGAATACTCTTCGGTTCTGAAGAACGTATACGCCATCGCAGCAGGTATCTGTGGCGGACTGAAGTATGGTGACAACTTCCAGGCGGTACTCATGTCAAATGCTGTTCAGGAGATGCACCGCTTCCTGACAGCCGTCCACCCTATCGACCGAAGCATGTACGACTCAGTTTATCTGGGCGACTTGCTCGTAACAGGTTACAGCAATTTTTCCCGCAACCGCACCTTCGGAACCATGATAGGCAAGGGCTACAGCGTGAAGAGTGCGCAGATAGAGATGGAGATGATTGCAGAAGGATATTTCGGCACCAAGTGTATGAAGGAAATCAATCGCCACATGCACGTCAACATGCCGATTCTCGATGCTGTATATAATATATTGTACGAGCGCATCAGTCCGCAAATCGAAATCAAACTCTTGACCGACTCGTTCAGATAGGCACATCCTATCCTTCGGTTTAGGCAGAAGAGTTTGTCTTCAAGTAGTAACATTAACACATTCATTTAGATATTAAAAGAAAAAATGAAAAGTATCAGCTTAAACATTACAAAGGCTGCATCATTCCTTGCAGAAGGTGCAGTAAAGGCTTACGAGCCTAAGGTTAAGGCCGCTCAGGAAGCTCTTGAGAACGGCACTTGTGAAGGTAACGATTTCTTGGGATGGTTGCATTTGCCATCTTCTATCACTCCTGAGTTCCTCAATGAGATTCAGGCTGTTGCCAATACTTTGCGCGAAAAGTGTGAGGTGGTTGTTGTAGCAGGTATCGGTGGTAGCTACCTCGGTGCACGCGCCGTTATCGAAGGCCTCGGCAACTCTTTCGCGTGGCTCGTAAACGACAAGAAGAACCCTACTATCCTCTTCGCAGGTAACAATATCGGTGAGGACTACCTCTTCGAGTTAACTTCTTTCTTGAAGAACAAGAAGTTTGGTGTCATCAATATCTCTAAGTCTGGTACCACTACTGAGACAGCTCTCGCTTTCCGTCTTTTGAAGAAGCAATGCGAGGAACAGCGCGGTAAGGAAGAGGCTAAGGATGTTATCGTAGCTGTAACCGACGCCAAGAAGGGTGCTGCACGTACTTGTGCTGACAAGGAAGGTTACAAGAGCTTCATCATCCCTGATAATGTAGGTGGCCGCTTCTCTGTTTTGACCCCAGTAGGTTTGTTGCCTATCGCAGTAGCAGGTTTCGATGTAAAGCAGCTCGTAGCTGGTGCGGCTGACATGGAGAAGGCTTGCGGCAAGGACGTAGCTTTCGAGGAGAATCCTGCAGCTATCTATGCAGCTACACGTCAGGCTCTCTATACTCAGGCTGGCAAGAAGATTGAGATTGTATGCAACTTCCAGCCTAAACTTCACTACTTCGCTGAGTGGTGGAAGCAGCTCTATGGTGAGAGCGAGGGTAAGGACCAGAAGGGTATCTTCCCAGCAGCTTGCGACTTCACTACCGACCTTCACTCTATGGGCCAGTGGATTCAGCAGGGCGAGCGCTCTATCTTCGAGACTGTTATCAGCGTAGAGACTCCTAACGAGAAGTTGCTCTTCCCTCACGATGATGAGAACCTCGACGGTTTGAACTTCCTCGAGGGCAAGCGTGTTGACGAGGTGAACAAGATGGCAGAGCTCGGTACACGTCTGGCTCACGTTGACGGTGGTGTTCCTAACATCCTGGTTAACGTACCAGAGTTGAACGCTTACTACCTCGGTCAGCTGATCTACTTCTTCGAGAAGGCTTGCGGTATCAGCGGTCTCTTGGAAGAGGTGAACCCATTCAACCAGCCTGGTGTTGAGGCATACAAGAAGAATATGTTCGCATTGCTCAACAAGCCAGGTTATGAGGCAGAGAGCAAAGCTATCCAGGAGCGCTTGAAGAATGAATAATTGATGAAGGAAATTATTTTTAAATATATGAAAGAACACGGCTTTGGGGAATTCAACCCTAAAGCCGTGCTTTTTGATATGGACGGCGTGCTGTACAACAGTATGCCAAATCATGCTGTGGCATGGCAGGAATCGATGAAACAGTTTGATATCCACATGACAGCAGCCGATGCTTATGCCACCGAAGGAGCCCGAGGCATTGACACCATCCAGATGATGGTGAAGAAGCAGAAGGGCATCGACATCACGCTGGACGAAGCACAGAAGATGTATGATGTGAAGACCGAAATATTCCACTCGATGCCTACTGCCGAAATATTTCCTGGCGTAAAGGAAATCATGCAGAAGATTAAAGATGCAGGCATGCAGGTAGGAGTGGTAACAGGAAGCGGACAGCGCCCGCTCATCATGCGACTGCTCAACGACTTCGGCGATTTTCTGGATGAAGCACATATCGTAACCGCCTATGATGTAAAGCGCGGCAAACCAAATCCTGACCCATATCTCATGGGATTGCAGAAGGCAGGAAACCTGAAACCCTGGGAAGGCATCGTGGTAGAGAATGCTCCTTTGGGCGTCCGTGCCGGCGTGGCAGCCAACATTTTTACGGTAGCAATTAACAGCGGTCCACTACCAGATGAAGAATTATCCAATAAGGGTTGCAATCTACTCTATCACCAGATGACTGAATTCTGTGATGACTTTGAAAACCTGATTGCTAAGGCTTAATCCGGTTCACCCACAGATATTCTGACTTATTCAATAAAAAGACATCATTAAAAACATATAATGACATGAATAGAAAAGTAGCTTTAATTACAGGTATTACAGGCCAGGATGGTTCATACTTGGCTGAATTATTGTTGGAAAAAGGGTATGATGTTCACGGAACTATCCGCCGATCATCTACCGACTACCGCGAAAGAATTGCCCATTTGGAGGGTACACCTAATTTCCATCTTCACTATGCTGACCTCGGTGACTCTATGAGTATCATCCAGGTAATGAACAAGGTGAAACCTACTGAGGTATATAATCTGGCAGCACAGAGCCACGTACAGGTGAGCTTCGACTCCCCTGAGTTTACAGCAGATGTAGATGCTACCGGTGTGCTCCGTATCCTGGAGGCTATCCGCCAATGCGGTCTGGAGAAGACCTGCCGCATGTATCAGGCTTCCACATCTGAGCTCTACGGTAAGGTAGAAGAGGTTCCTCAGAACGAGAACACTCCATTCCACCCTTATTCTCCATACGCTGTTGCCAAGCAGTATGGTTTCTGGATTGTCAAGGAGTACCGTGAGGCTTATGATATGTTCTGCTGCTCTGGTATCCTCTTCAATCATGAAAGTGAGCGCCGTGGTGAGACTTTCGTTACCCGCAAGATTACTTTGGCTGCAGCCCGCATCAAGCAGGGCAAGCAAGACAAGCTCTATCTCGGTAACCTGGATTCGCTCCGCGACTGGGGTTATGCCAAGGATTATGTAGAGTGTATGTGGCTGATTCTCCAGGCTGAAAAACCAGAGGACTTTGTGATTGCAACAGGTAAGCAGCACTCTGTTCGTGAGTTCGCCCAGCTGGCGTTCCACTATGTAGGAATCGAACTGAAATGGGAAGGCAAGGATGAGAACGAGAAGGGTATCTGCGTTGAGGGTCCTGAGGAACTCATCGGCAAGACACTCGTTGAGGTTTCTCCTGATTTCTACCGTCCTACCGACGTGGTGAACCTCTGGGGTGATCCAACAAAGGCAAAGGCTAAGCTCAACTGGAATCCTAACACCACCTCTTTCGAGGATCTCGTAAAGATCATGGTAGAGAGCGATATGGCGAAGGTAGCTGCCGAGGATGCCGGTCAGAAGGTTCGCTGCAATCTTGCAGAATATTTGGAAAAGGGAATTGTTAAGTAATTATGTTGGATAAAAACGCAAAGATTTATATTGCAGGACACCACGGACTCGTGGGTTCTGCTATTTGGAATAACCTCAAGAAGAGAGGTTATAACAACCTGGTAGGTCGTTCTCACAAAGAACTCGACTTGACCGACCAGTATGCAGTAGAGAAGTTCTTTGACGAGGAAAAGCCGGATGCAGTAGTTCTGGCTGCTGCCTTCGTGGGCGGTATCATGGCGAATTCATTGTATCGTGCAGACTTCATCATGCAGAACATGAAGATGCAATGCAACGTAATCAGCAACGCTTATTCTCATGGCGTGAAGAAACTCCTCTTCCTGGGCTCTACCTGCATCTATCCTAAGAATGCACCGCAGCCTATGAGCGAAGATGTGCTCCTTACTTCTCCGCTGGAATATACCAACGAGGAATATGCCATCGCCAAGATTGCCGGACTGAAGATGTGCGAGAGCTACAACCTTCAGTATGGTACCAACTATATCGCTGTGATGCCAACCAACCTCTATGGTCCTAACGATAACTTCCATCTGGAGAACAGCCACGTAATGCCTGCGATGATGCGCAAGATTTATCTTGCCAAACTCATCCACGATGGCGACTGGCACAGCATCGAGGTGGATATGAACAAGCGCCCTATCAACCCTACTGATAAGCTCCGCGAAATCATCGGCGAGGGTAACGTAGACGGCAGCAACTCTCACGAGCGCATTCTGAAGGCGCTGGAGTTCTATGGCATCTACGACAACAAGGTAGTGCTTTGGGGAACAGGCAAACCATTGCGTGAGTTCCTCTGGAGCGAGGATATGGCAGATGCCAGCGTTCACGTGCTCCTGAATGTAGATTTCAAGGACATCATCGGTATCGAGAAGTACAGTTCTGTATTCTATGGTGCCAAGGTAGATGGTGCTGTGGATAGAAACAACTCTGAGGGCCGTGGCGGCGCTATCCCTTCTCTCGGTGAGATTCGCAACTGCCACATCAACGTGGGTACCGGCAAGGAGCTCACCATCCGTGAACTTTCTGAGCTTGTAGTAAAGGCAGTAGGTTTCGAAGGCGAGGTAGAGTTTGACGCCAGCAAGCCAGATGGAACCATGCGCAAGCTCATCTCTGTAGATAAGCTCCACAGCCTCGGCTGGACGCATAAGGTAGAGATTGAGGATGGTGTGAAGAAACTCTTCGACTGGTATCAGGAGAGTCTGAAAGACTAATAAAGAATATTGACTATGGATACAGAACAACTTTCTATGACCAAGAAAACCCTTGTGGGAGTACAGTTCCTGTTTGTGGCTTTCGGAGCAACGGTTCTGGTGCCTCTTCTGATAGGCATCGATCCGGCAACGGCTCTCTTCACCGCTGGTGTAGGAACCTTTCTTTTTCACTTCATCACCAAGGGTAAGGTGCCTATTTTCCTGGGCAGTTCCTTCGCCTTTATCGCCCCTATCATCGCTGCAACCAAGCAATGGGGACTGCCGGGAACAATCGCCGGACTAACCAGCGTTTCTCTGGTGTATTTCGTCATGAGCGCCCTAGTGAAATGGCAGGGCAAGAAACTGCTGGACAGGATTTTTCCTCCGGTAGTCATCGGTCCCGCCATCATCCTCATCGGTCTCTCCCTTTCGGGCAGCGCTGTGGATATGGCAAAGACCAACTGGATTCTCGCCTTTGCATCGCTCATCACCGCTATCCTGGTGCTTACCTTCTGCAAGGGCTTGATGAAGCTGGTTCCTATCATTTCGGGGGTTATCGTGGGCTATGTCATCGCCATCTGCATGGGCGAGGTAGATTTCTCGGGCGTAGCAGCGGCATCATGGTTCTCCTGTCCTGTATCCTTCGATACCATCACCCATTTCTCCTGGGCTCCATTCCTCTATATGTTGCCCGTGGCAATAGCTCCGGTGCTGGAGCATATCGGCGATGTATATGTGGTGAGTGCCGTAGCCAAGAAGGATTTCGTGGCAGATCCGGGATTGCATCGCACGATGTTGGGCGATGGACTGGCATGTCTCTGTTCAGCCTTTCTGGGCGGACCTCCTGAGACCACTTATTCAGAGGTAACAGGTGCGATGTCTATCACCAAGGTAACGAGTCCTGCCGTGATTCGCATATCCGCAGCCACCGCCATCTGTTTCTCCATCGTGGGCAAGTTGAGTGCTTTGTTGCAGAGCATTCCTCAGGCGGTTTTAGGTGGCATCATGCTGCTGCTTTTCGGAACCATCGCAAGTGTGGGCGTTCAGAATTTGATGCAGAACAAGGTAGACATGAATGAAACCCGCAATGTTATCATCATCTCTGTGATGCTGACGATGGGCTTGGGTGGCGCCGTTCTCTCATCCGGTTCCTTCGCCATTTCCGGCATCGGTCTTTCCGCCGTCATCGGCGTAGTTCTCAACCTCGTTCTTCCTAAGACGAAGAAGAAAGAGGCATAAATAAGGAAAAAGCTTTGAAAACGAGATTGTTTTCAAAGCTTTTTCTTTTTTATTAGAACAAGAAGAGGGGTAAAACAAGGATTTTAACCTACTAAAACAGTTCTTTGAACTAAGAAAACTACAAGTTAACCTTGATTCCGGCATTTACTTTCACACCATAATACTCCACCTGCATCGTACGCTTTTGCTCTCCCTGATAATAACGCAAAGGCTGGTTAAGCAGATTATTGGCGTTGGCATATACTGTAAATTTCTGCTTCTTGCCCCATGTATAGCTGGCGTTTACATCCAGATAGTTCACATGATCATAATAACGGTCAAGTGCTCTACTTGTACTCATCTGATCGATAAATGATGAAGCAAAGTTGTATGACAAGCGAAGACTCAAGCCACTCTTTTCGTAGAAGAGTGAAGCGTTGGCTGTATGCTCAGGAGAGCCTGCCACCTTTACATCATCTCCATCCTTAATGCCCAGACGCTCATTAAAATTGCGTGTAGTGCTATGAGTATAAGTATAGTTTCCATAGAATCCCAGACACTTAAGCGCAGGAGCTATAAAGCCGAAGTCGCGCTGGTAAGCTACCTCTACACCATAGACACGTGCATCATAAGCATTAATGTTCTGTGTAACCGCAAAGTTCTTATCTGCATTCTCACCGGCAAGTCCGAGGTCGCTGCCGAGATATTTATTAGAAGCCCACTCTACGTTCACATTCTTGATGTCCTTATAGAAGAGACCCAAACTCACCAGACCTACACTCTTGAAATAATGATCGGCTGAGAGGTCGATATTGATAGCCTCAGCTGGCTTGGTATTTGGATCGCCGATAGTAGCCTCTTCGTCTGCGATATTGAAGGTTTTGTTAGCAATAAGCGCAGAATATTTAGGACGAGAGATGGTCTTGGTAACAGAGGCACGAAGACTGCCATCGTCTGAGTATTTGTACTTGAGGAGGAAACTTGGAAGCAAATCGGTATAATGATTCTTGAAATCACCCGTAGGGACCATTGTTGCATCACCCTCCTCAGGAATGTCTACATTATATCCGCTGGTCTTCAGGTCTGTACGCTCTACGCGCAAGCCGAGAGTGGCAGAAAGTTTTTTGCCAATTTTCTGGTCGAAACGGAGATAACCTGCCGTAATCTGCTCGCGAATCTTATAGTTGCCAGCCTCTTCTTCAAAGTTCTCTTCTCCTTCAAACTTGCTGAAATCAATATTTCCCAATGTCTTTATTGAGATGAAAGGAGACTGGGCTGGATATTGGCTGCCAGGCATGAAACCGTCGCGTACCTGAAGCGTAGTCCGCTTACGCCAGTCTTCGCCCAAAACTTCCTCTGCATCATAATCGAAGAATGAAGTGGTACGGGTTTTATCCTTGCTTGTATATTTGGCACCAAACTTCAAGGTGTTTCCATAAAATCCATGAGCCAGAGGCAAGGTAAAGTTGAGTCTTCCCTTCCACTCATTCTCTGCAATATCCTGATTAGAATTGTTCAATTCATCGAGCACCCAATGGCTGTCATCAAGCGAAGGGAGTGATGCGGAATAATAAGGTTGTTTGTCGCCTACATCCTTAAAACCATCGCCGAAGTCGATAAAATCAGTTTCCTTCTTGCCATACTTATAGTTATAAGATGCATAGCGTTCGTTTGGTCGCTCTTCTGTAGCACGGGAATAACTAACAGCCCAATCCATCTTCAGACCGCCAAACATGTGCTCACCATCAAGCGTATAATCCATCGTCTGCTGCAATTCCAAACGGGCATTCTTGTTATCTGATGAACCAGCTTTAGTCTGGAACACAACGCTTTGCTTTGACACCTTGCTGTTCAGTTTCTTATAGCTGATGCGATAACGGTTTTCCCAGTCGCTACGGCGATTATAGATTCCCTTGAACGAGATACGGTGAAGCGGGCTGAATTTATAATCCATGGCTAAAGAATAGCTCTGGCGTTCGCGGGTAACGTAGTATTGGCGAACCTGAGCTTCCTTCAGTTCCAAATCCTTATCATCATTCTCCTCATATTCAAATTCTGTATTATCAGAACCACCTGGAGCATACTGATAAGAGGCAGAAGCCATGATACCCAACCTGTTGTGGAAGAAACGGTCGCCCCAGGTAGCAGCCAAATCCCATTGTGGCTTGCCGCTAATCCAGGTATAACCCGAACCCACATTGAAGTTCAGCACCCGATGGCTAGGCGTATTCTTGGTTACAAGATTGATTTCACCACCTATCGCATCGCCATCCATATCTGATGTTACCACCTTGTTCACCTCGATGGTCTGAATCATGTCGGCAGGAATCAGGTCGAGCTGTACATTACGCGTATCACCCTCGGCAGAAGGCATTCTGTTACCATTCACAGTAACAGAAGTAAGATCGGCAGAAGTTCCTCGAACCTGTCCGAAGCGCGCCTCGCCCTGATCATACTGCACATTAATACCATTGATACGCTTCAACGCATCACCTATATTAGAATCCGGGAACTTACCTACCTGGTCGGCACTTACCACATTGGTAACACCCATATTTTCCTTTTGCATCTGCAGAGCCTTGCGCTGACCGTAGAAAGCGCCTTCTACCACTACCTCACGAAGTTCATTACCCTCGGAAAGCGTGATGTTTCGTTCTACATTTTTACCAACAAGTTTGATCATGTAAGTCTTTGGGGAATAACCTACATAAGAAACCTTTACCTTATAGGTGCCCGGTTTCATATTAGGCAAAGCATAAAAACCATTCACATCGCTTGTTACTCCTGTATGCAAATCTTCTACCAAAATGGTTGCACCTGGCAGAGCCTGATGGTCACCATCAACAATACGTCCACTAATAACTCCACCCAACATGGCGTTGTTTTCCGGTTCGGTAGCTGCTAAAGACGCACCTGTAGCAGCAACCATCAACAAAGCCGAAAATAATACTCTACTTGGATTCATAAAAATATTTCTCTATTATATAATTACCGAATTCTTCACTTTTTACTTACTTTTTAAAACCGTGTGGATGATTTTTCCATCCTTGTCAATCATCGACATTCTGAGCTGCTTCTTATCTACTGTAAATACAGAGAAACCATCGGCAGGACTGCAGAACACAGTACCATCGATAGGCTTCACAGGACGAGCCAGAGATGAAGAGGAATTGACTACATAGTCGATGTTATCGCCCTTCTTCCGGATGTGCTGGAAGTTGTGGATGTGGCCGCAGGCATAAATCGCCACATTATTATATTTATGGAGGATAGGCAGAAGGCGCTTCTGCATGTCGAGGCGCTCATTCTCCTTCTTCGTGGTGTAGGCGTAGATAGGATGATGGCCTACCACGATGACCCAGTCTTCCTTGGCATTCTTCAGGGTTTCGTCGAGCCATGAAAGCTGAGCCTCAGCATCCTGCTTGCAGGCATCAGGATAGATTTCTGAATTCTTGCGGTAAGAATCGATAAGAGGTGTGGTGTCGAGGAAGATGACACGGATGGTAGTTCCCTTGTGGTCAAACACCTTGGTGTAATATTTGGCTGGCATCATCCAGCGGCGGCTCACCTTACCATAGTCCATAAAAGCCTGAGTATTACCACGATACTCATGGTTTCCACAAACAGGGAACCAGTCGAGCATCAGGTCGGGATGAGAATAAACATATTCGTAATTGGTAAGCCACAGAGGGTCCTGTGTAGAAGTCACGCCATTGAAATGGTGGATGTCGCCCACGGCAAGTACGCATTCAGGATCTACTGTGCCCGCCATCTCGCCCATCAGTTCGGCGATAGACTTCTGGTCATAGTAGCCGTTGCGTCCCATATCATTGGTCATGTAGAGGGTGATTTCGCCCTTCAGTTTCTGCCATTCGGCAGCATTCGCCTTCCAGTTTGGATTCTGCGGAATGGCGGTTGCTGCACTCTGAGAGCAAGTTGTTAATGCTGCGTTTTGAGCCTGTGCAGTCAAGCCTCCACCCAACAATAAAGCCGAAGCCAAAACTACAGTAGCTACTCTACCTTTCATCATAGCAAAGCCATTCATGCTGCTATGCTTACCCGATACTTTCTTTTCCATTTTTCTTTATCTGACTATAATACTTTTATTAAAGATTTCCCCTTTCGGGGTAATACCTGTTAAATTTCGGGTGCAAAGGTAAGGATATTATGTGTCAATGAGGTTACAAGGATTTTAATTAGCAGATAAAAGATACTACAATTTTGTTACAGGAGTTTTCCCGATTCTTTTAGGGAAAATCATACGCTGGTTTATGGTTTTCCCCTTGTTGTTTTCAGCTATTCTCTCTATCTTTGCACCATCAAAAAGTTGATAGCGGCACCAAGTAGCCTCTTCAATTAAAATAAATGCAGTAATAACCCTTTAAAGAGAAGATCGTTATGAAAAGAATGATTATGACATTGGTAGCAGTATGGATGATGATAACATCTATGAATGCTCAGAGACTGACAAATATTCAGGCAGAAGCCCGTTTTATCACAGATAAGATGGTGGTGGAACTGGGATTGAGCAACGCCCAGCGCAACAATCTCCTGAACATCAACTTCACCTACCTGGACGGCATCCGAAGCTATCGCGACATCGATGCCTACGGCTGGCATTACCGCAACAAGCAGCTCAAGCGCATGATGACCGCCAGACAATGGAAGAAATTCAAGAACTCTTACTATTTCTATCGCCCTATCGGCTGGCAGAATCATGTGTATGTTCACCATATTTACACCAAGTATCCAAAGCATAACTGGGGACACGACAAGCGCCGCCCTCGCCCTGAGTGCAGCTACGGAAGACCAGGATGGCCAGGCGGAACCCATGTAACCTATGGACCTGGAAAGCCAGACAAGCATCACAAGCATCACAAGCACGACAAGAAGTGGAAGTACGACAAGAAGAAGTGGAAGCACGATAGAGATTGGGATGACGATGATGATGATGATTGAGATAATGACTGGGATGAAGATTAAGATGAGATTAAGACAAACATTCGATGATAAAACAGAAGAAATCCAAGCTAGAGATCATTCTCCGGCTTGGATTTCTCGTTAAATAAAAACTAACTATGCCGACTAACTAATCATTAAGAATTAATCATTAATCACTAACAAGATGTCTTCCACAATCTGCTCATCGAGCAGGCGATTATCCGAAAGCAACTGCTGCACATCATATCTATCGTAGAGACCCTTTCTGATGCCGTCCACCATCACCTTCATTTCAGAAGTGCCATAGTAAGAGGCGATACGCTCTCCAAATCCGCCATCCTTCGAGCCATCCTCCAGGGTTACCACCAACTGATGGTTTGCCTTCAGGCTATCCAGCGTCTCGGCATCCACCTCATTCAGATAACGGGGATTGATGAGCGTAGCATCGATGCCCTTATCAGCCAACAGGCGGACTACATTCTCGCCCTTCTGATAGAACGAACCGGCGGCGATGACTGCCACCTTCTCGCCCTGGTGCATCACCTTGTACTTTGCCTCGTAACCATACTCAGCATCAACAGCTTCTGACGTATGAACCACGCCATTGCTTGGCACGCGGATGGCGATAGGTTTCTTATCCTGCAGAATGCTCCAGCGGAGCATGGCGAAATACTCCTCGCAGGTGGTTGGAGCCAGATAGATGAGACCCGGAATGCTGCAGAGCATCGGAATATCGAAAAGGCAGATGTGGGTGATGTCGTTCATCGAGTTCACTCCGCCTCCTACCACGTTGATTACGGCTGGGGTGGAATTGATGCAGAGATCTTGCGCTATCTGGTCGTAGGTACGTTGGATGAAGGTGCTGTAAACGGTCCATACCGGATGCAATCCACCCTTCGCCATTCCCGAAATCATCGCCACCGCCTGCTCTTCGGCGATTCCCATATCGATGTGCTGCTTGCCAGCCATTTGGCGCTTATCGGCAGTAAAGCCGCCTGCGGTAGGAGTACCGGCGGTTACGGCGATGAGGGTCTTATCCTGCTTCATCTCGCTGAGCATCCAGTCAGAGAATAATGTGCCGTAATCTTCCATCGGAGTCACCACCGGAATGGTTCCATCGGCATTCCTTCTTGGTCGCGAACCGTCTTCCAGATTGAAAGGCATTCCCCAATGCCAAGCCTCCTTATTGGCTACGGCTGGCGCAAATCCATGACCTTTCTCTGTATGAATGTGAACCACGGTAGGCTTATCCGTATCCTTCACGCTCTCGAAAACCTGGATGAGTTTTTCGATGTCGTTACCCTCTTCCAGATACTTGTATTCAAAGCCCCACGCCTTGAACCAGTTGTGCTCGCAGGTGCCATTGCTCTGGCGCAGGGCACGCAGGTTCTTATAGATTCCGCCATGATTTTCGGCGATAGACATTTCGTTGTCGTTCACCACGATGATGATGCCCGTTCCGAGTTCCGAAGCCTCATCCAGTCCCTCGAAAGCCTCGCCGCCCGAAAGGGATCCGTCGCCGATAATGGCGATGATGTTCTCATCGGTTCCCTTGACGTCGCGCGCCTTCTGCAAACCGGTGGCAAGACTCACGGAAGTGGAAGTATGCCCCACCTCAAAGTTATCATACTCCGGACATTCGGCAGGAGAAGAATAGCCCGAAATGGCATTCATGTCGTCCACATCGCCGAGGAATCCCGCAGCTCGTCCGGTGAGCACCTTATGCGGATAGCATTGGTGGCTTACGTCAAACACGAGTTTATCCTTTGGTGCATTAAAAACGTAGTGAAGCGCCACGGTAGCCTCCACGAATCCGAGGTTCGGTCCCACATGACCGCCATGCTTGCTTACACGGTTCAGCACAGCCTGTCTGGTTTCATCAGCCACCACCTGCAGTTCCTTCAAATCCAGCTTCTTCAAGTCGGCTGGCGACTTTATTTTCTCAATATACATATTTTTATACTTATAGTTATGATTATATGATGATCATGATTTCCGAGTGCAAAGATACGAAGATTCCCGAAAACACGCATTACCCAAACTACAGAAAAAATGAATAATTTTCCGGAAAACTCATCTTGGAATATTCTTCAGGAAAACTCATCTTAGAAATCAGCCTGCTGCCTTATCCCTATCCTTCAGAATCACAGCCATGTTATCCAGCGCCCATTCTATCAGATGATCCATAATAGGAATAAGGGTTTCAGCTCGGGGTGTGAGAGAATACTCCACTCTTGGCGGCACTTCGGCATAAGCCTTGCGGGTAACGTAGCCATCAGCCTCCAACGATTTTAACGTGCTGGTAAGCATTTTCTGCGAAATATCCGGAATCAGCTTACGCAGGGCATTAAACCGGAGGGGACCATCCTGATGATTTTTCAGGGTGTAGATTACCAGTAGCGACCACTTGTCGCAAACGCGCGCCAGAACGTTACGGATAGGACAGTCCTGTACTACCATTTCTTTTATCATTCTTCCCATAATCTATCTTCTTTATATTCTACAAAAATCTATAATGTTCTGCAAAACTCTACAATATTCTGCAATAGGCTACAAAAGTAACTAATATCCGAAAAGATACCAAACATACCAAGTTAATCTAAGTTAACGCTTCATTTTTCTTACTCCCATTCCCACGCAACAGTTACCTCCCAGTAACCATCTTACCCCCAAGTGCCCTCTTGCAGGAACCAGTTTTTCGCAGTATCTTTGCAGCGCAATTCAGAAATGAAAGCTGAAAGAAAAAGTGAAATAAAGAAAGAAAAAGAGAAATATAAACATTTAAAAATAACAGACAAGATGAAAGAAACAAAGATTATTGCTAAGGCTGCAAACTTTACAGCCACAGATTTTGGTAAGATGAGTGAAATCAAGGATTACACCTTAGAGCTGGGTCCTGAAATTAAGATTCCAGGAAAGGTATTCGGAGGCCTGAGCGTGAACGCTACTGGTGGCGAGTTCTCATTCCAGAGCTTTGCTCCTGGCACAGAGACAGGCTTCCTCCATACTCACAAGAACCACGAGGAATTGTATTTCTTCCTGAGCGGCAAGGGCGAATTCCAGGTAGATGGCAAGATATTCCCTATTCAGGAGGGAAGCGTGGTGAGAGTAGCACCAGCCGGCAAGCGCTCTGTTCGCAACAACGGTACAGAACCACTCGTGATGCTCTGCGTGCAGTATAAGGGCGAAACCTTTACAGCCGAAGATGCAACCGACGGCGTGATTCTCAACGATAAGGTGGAGTGGTAGAAACTACTCCACCACCTCCATGATTTCAGGATGCTCAAGCTTTTCCTGTTTCTTGAGCTTCTTCACCACCTCGGAATAACTGTGGCGAATCAGGGTCTGGATGAAATCATCTTCCAGCGTGCCATAAAGGTTTACCTGATTCCAGTATTTCTTATTCCAATGCCATGCGCCTTCTATTTCGGGATGCACTTCCCGGAGTTCGAGGGCGTAATCGGCATTACATTTCATCGTAACCCACTCGGGGCGCTCCAGATCAACACAGGCAAAGATCTTGCCCAAAATGCGAAACACCAAGGTCCGCTCATCAAAAGGAAAAGCCTCAGCTACGAGGGGAAGCGAGAGGCAATACTCTCTAACAGATTCTATATTCATTATTTCTTCTGATTATTTCTGATTAAAATGTTTCTATGTTTTAGGGGACAAAGATAATGAATTCTGATGAAACGGCAAGACTTATCTCATAAAAAAAAAGAAAAACTTTAAAATAACTCCCTTATGGGATACCTAAAAATAATTTTTTTGTAACCTTTTCAACAAAATATTTGGTAGTTACATAATTTTATTGTAGATTTGCAGCAGATTTTTTTAAGAAGGAGTGCTTATGCAGAAGAAAAAGGATAAAAACCTGATGAAAACGGATGTAAAACCGATAAAACAAGGACTGCTGTCCCGGATTTTCCATCTCTATTACGATGGTTTCAGGACGATGACCCTGGGCAAGACGCTCTGGGCTGTCATCCTCATCAAGCTTGCTATCATCTTCCTGGTGCTCAAGCTCTTTTTCTTTCCAGATTTTATCAATACGAATGCCAAGAACGGAGACAAGGCGGGCTTCGTTTCCAAGGAAATTCTGAGCAGATAAGACTCAGAATCCCCGCAACCTTCACATCGAAAGAAATACAAAAACATTATATAATAACAATTTTAAAACCATTCAACTATGATGACAAATCTATTGTTAGACATTACATCAGCCACCATCGACTGGTCGAGGGCGCAATTCGCACTCACGGCCATCTACCATTGGCTGTTCGTGCCGCTCACCCTGGGACTGGCAGTAATCATGGGCATCGCCGAAACATGCTACTACCGCACCAACAAGCCGTTCTGGAAACACGTAACCCGTTTCTGGCAAAAACTCTTTGGCGTCAACTTCGCCATGGGCGTTGCCACAGGCATCATCCTGGAATTTGAATTCGGCACCAACTGGAGCAATTACTCCTGGTTCGTGGGCGACGTATTCGGCGCTCCCCTAGCCATCGAAGGCATCCTGGCATTCTTCATGGAGAGCACCTTCGTAGCCGTAATGTTCTTCGGCTGGGATAAGGTGAGCCGGGGCTTCCACCTTGCCTCCACCTGGCTCACGGGACTTGGCGCCACCATTTCTGCCTGGTGGATTCTCGTAGCCAACGCCTGGATGCAATATCCTGTAGGGCAGGAATTTAATCCCGACACCATGCGCTTCGAGATGACTTCGTTTATGGATGTGGCACTCTCGCCATTCGCCATCAACAAGTTCACCCATACCGTTACTTCCTCCTGGATCATCGGCGCCACCTTCGTGGTAGCCGTAAGCTGCTGGTATCTACTGAAAGAGAGAGAAACCCAACTGGCGAAGGCGAGCATCAAGATGGGTGCCGGAGTAGGACTCATCGCCACCCTGCTGGCTGCGATGACCGGCGACAGCTCTGCCTATCAGGTGGCACAGGTGCAGCCGATGAAACTGGCTGCGATGGAAGCATTATATTATGGTGGAAACGGCGAAAGCCTCACGGCGATAGCAGCCGTTCACCCCTTCCAGCAGCCCGATTACGAAAACGAACAGGAGCCAGCCATGCGCATCGCCATCCCCAACATGCTCTCGTTCTTAGCCACCCGCACAGCCGATGGCTACGTGCCAGGCGTAAACAATATTCTCAATGGTTATACTAAGGAGGATGGCACCCGTGAACCATCCGTGCAGGAAAAGATAGCCCGGGGCAAGAAGGCGATTGTTGCCCTGAAAACCTATCGCGAAACCAAGGCGAAAGACCAGCTCCCTATCTTAAAGGAAAACATGAAATACTTCGGATATGGTTACATCAAGGACGCCAAGGAACTGGTGCCGAGCATCCCGATTTGCTTCTACGCCTTCCGCCTGATGGTGGGAGTAGGCTGCCTGCTCATCCTCTTCTTCGCCCTCAGCCTATTCCTGGTCTATAAGAAGGAAATCGCCCAATACCGATGGTTCCTCATTTTCGCCATCATCATGATTCCGCTGGCTTACATCGCCTCAGAATCGGGCTGGATAGTAGCAGAAATCGGTCGCCAGCCTTGGACCATCCAAGACCTGCTGCCAGTAAGCGCCGCCATCTCCGACATCGAGGCAGGCAGCGTGACCACCACCTTCTTCATCTTCCTGGCACTCTTCACCACCATGCTTGCCATAGAAATCAGCATTCTGATGAAACAGATTAAGAAAGGACCGGAATATGAATAATCTCTCTGATAATCAATGTATTTTCAGAAAGATATCGAAAAGAATCATAGGATAGTATTTCAGTAAACAACAAAAACCGAAAGTATTATGACATACGAATTTTTGCAATCATACTGGTGGTTCCTCGTATCATTATTAGGAGCCCTGCTGGTGTTTCTCATGTTTGTACAGGGAGCCAACACCTTGATATTCTGTTTGGGAAAAACGGAAGAAGAGCGTCGCCTCATCATCAACTCTACGGGACGAAAATGGGAGTTCACCTTCACCACGCTCGTCACCTTCGGCGGAGCCTTCTTCGCCTCGTTCCCGCTGTTCTACAGCACCAGTTTCGGCGGAGCCTACTGGCTGTGGATGATCATCCTGTTCTCGTTTGTGATTCAAGCCGTGAGCTATGAATTCCAGAACAAGATAGGTAATTTTCTTGGACCAAAGACCTTTCAGATCTGCCTCATTATCAACGGCATCGTGGGTCCGCTGCTTCTTGGCGGAGCCGTAGCCACCTTCTTCAACGGCAGCAATTTTCTGATAGACAAGGGCAATATTACCAACAGTCTGCAACCCGTTATCAGCCGATGGGCAAACGCCAGTCATGGTCTTGATGCCCTACTCGACCCATGGAACGTGGTGCTGGGACTTGCCGTACTGATGCTAGCCCGCATTCTGGGCATGCTCTACATCAAGAACAACATCGAGCACCAGCAGATTCAGGAGCGCTGTACCCGCCAGTTGCCATGGAATGCCCTGCTCTTCCTATTGTTCTTCCTGCCATTCCTCATCAGATTGCTGGTAAAGGATGGATTCAGCACTTCTTCTTCCGGCATTACGATAGAGAGCATGAAGTATCTTCACAATCTTCTGGAGATGCCAATCTTGATTGTAATATTATTAATAGGAATAGTGCTCGTTCTTTTCGGCATTTTCAAGTCATCGAGGAGCGTGCAGTATAGAAAGGGAATCTGGTTTACGGGCATCGGAACCGTGCTTACCGTGCTGGTTCTGCTGCTGATAGCCGGCTGGAACAATACCGCCTACTATCCATCCAACATCGACCTTCAGAGTTCGCTCACCCTCGCCAACAGTTGCAGCAGCGAGTTCACGCTCCGCACCATGGCGATAGTTTCCCTCCTCATCCCGTTCGTGCTCGCCTACATCGTCTTTGCCTGGCGCGCCATCGACCGCAAGCGCATTACGCAGGAAGAGATAGAGCAGGGAGAAGCGTATTAAAAAAGGCAGGGAAAGCCTATTGAATATGCTCCACACGCCCTTTCAGGGCGTGTGGAGAAGACGTCCCATCAAACAAAAATCTGTAACCAATCTTTTGTCTTTCTAAATAAAAGCAGTATCTTTGCAGACATGAAACAGGAAATCATAGATAAAATCAACCGATTGGCAAGCCAGGACGAGCCTTTTCTCTTTGTCATCAACTATCAGGGCGACAAGGCGTTCATCCGCCAGCTATCAGATATAAATCCCGAAGAATGCCTCTTCGATTTCGAAGGAAGAAGGAATTCTTCTGATGAGATGAAAAATAATTCGGAAAAGATTGCGGAGATTTCTTGGCAGATAGCCCCACCCCTTTATGAGGATTACGAGCGAAGTTTCGACATCGTGAAGAACAACATCATGGCGGGCAATAGCTATCTCACGAATCTCACCTGCAAGGTTCCCGTAAGCTGCAATCTCTCATTAGAGGATATTTTCAACCAGGCAAAAGGAAAGTATAAACTGCTGATCAGAAGAAAGAGAACTCAAGCAGAAGATAAAGCTCAGCAGAAAGAAGAAGAAGAATCGCAGAATAAAGCTGATAAGATTGAAAAAGAATTTCAGAACAAAACTTATCCGAAAGAAGAGAATATCGAAGAGATTTCAAATTCTTTCGTCTGCTTTTCGCCCGAAACCTTCGTCAGAATCAAGGGCGGTAGAATCTACTCCTATCCCATGAAGGGAACCCTGGATGCATCCCTCCCCAATTCCGAAAAGCTGCTGATGGAAGACCGGAAAGAGGCAGCAGAACACGCCACCATCGTAGATCTGATAAGAAACGACCTGAGCCGGGTGGCAGAAGATGTAAGGGTAGATAAATACCGTTACGTCGACGTGCTGCACACCAACAAGGGCGACATCCTGCAAACCAGTTCAGAAATCAGCGGTCGCCTGCCCGAAGATTACCCGCACCATCTGGGCGAAATCCTCGATGTCCAGCTCCCAGCCGGTTCCATCACGGGTGCCCCGAAAGATAAAACCATGCAGATTATCCAAGAGGCAGAAGGCTACGACCGCGGCTTCTACACGGGCATCATGGGAATCTACGACCAGGGCGAACTCAACTCTGCCGTCATGATAAGATTCATAGAAGAAGAAACTTCGTCGGTTGATTTTGAAGCCGACGGAGAAAAGAATTTCAAGGCAAACGAAGGAAAGAAGCCGAAGGAAAGCCGAAAATTGTATTTCAAGGCAGGCGGCGGCATCACTTCGAAAAGCGATTGCCGGAGGGAATACGAGGAAGTGATTCAGAAAATCTACCTTCCGTTTTAAATCCACCTTTCATCTTAGAAAAAATAAAAGAGATTATGAAACAGCAATTTGTAGAAACAATAAAGATCAAGAACGGCAAGGCTCTGGCCCTGCCCTATCATCAGGCAAGAATGGAGAGAACCATCCGCAGGTTCTTTCCAACCCTCGCATCTGAAGAAATAAAACTCTCATCCCTCATTTCACCAAAAGAGGAAATGAACCTTTACAAGGCACGAGTGGTTTATGGCATCCAGGGCGTGGAAACCATCGAGTACGCCCCCTACAAGATGAAGGAGATTCATTCCCTCAAGGTGGTAGAGGATAATAATATCGACTACACCTATAAGAGCACAGACCGAAGTGCACTCAACGCCCTGGTAGCCCAGAAGGACGATTGCGATGAAATCATCATTGTAAAGAACGGGCTCATTACCGATACCTCCTTCACCAATCTCGCCCTTTTTGATGGCAACAGATGGCTCACCCCCAAGCATCCCCTGCTCCTGGGAACCAAGCGTGCCCAGCTCCTGGAAGCCGGCATCATCCAGGAAGCCGACCTCACACTAGAAGACCTCAGAAAGGCGGAAAAAGTGAGTCTCTTCAACGCTATGATAGATTTCGGAGAACGTGAAGTAACCAAGATTTTCCTACCGGATCAAACTGATTAAACCCACAATTATAAAGAAAGAAATCCTACAGCTCTATCACCTCCAAATCATCCGGAACGAAGATTCTACCCTTGAAATTCTCGGCAGCTTCACGGGTATAATTTTCTTTACGATTAGCGAGCGTTTTCTCCTCCGTATGATACAGGATAAGATTCTTCACGCCCAGTTCCTCCGCCAGTTTTCCGGCATCAAGCGCCGTGCTGTGGCATTTCTCATAAGGCTTGAACGTATCGCGGTCGGCATAGAGACAGAACGCCTCACACATCATCCAGTCAGCCCCCACTATGTAGCGTCGGTTCTGCTCGTTATAAGGCTCATCGCCCAGGCACGCCAAGACCAAAGGCTTATCCGATTCATCAGAAGAAGGCAACTCAGCTCGGAATCCGAATTGTTTCTCCTTAGTAGACTGAATATCAAAGCATTCCAGCTTCATATCCCCCACTTCGAAACAATCGCCATCTTCCAGCTGATGGAACACCACCCTTTCAGCCACCTTAGCCAGTTGCTTCTTGGCAAGAATCATGTCGATGATGGTCTTGATCACCTTCATCACCTTGTCGTTTCCATACACATGCAGCAATCCCTCGTAACCCTTACATTGTGCCACCATACGGATTACCCAGATCACACCCAACACATGGTCGGTATGCGCATGGGTAACGAAGAGGTGACGAATGTCAGAAATCTGAACATTCACCTTCTTCAGCTGCGCCAATATTCCGTTTCCTCCTCCCGCATCCACCAGCATCAGGGTACTGGGAGTCTTGAGCAGAAAACAGGTGTTATAAATCTGGGAAACCGTAGCATTTCCCGTTCCGAGCATCGTTATTTTATTCATCTTTTCGTTATTTTTCGTTATGATATCTATTTTCCGTTCACTCCAATCTCTCTTTCCCGAATTATTCCCATCATAAAAAGAGCAGATTTTCAAGCACAAAACTACTCATTTTTTGATAAACCACCAAGAAAAAGCCCCAAAAACTTTGCTTATTCCAAATAATAATCTTAACTTTGCGGCATAAGGGTAGGTCCATGCTTGCCGGGTACTCTGCAAAGGCATAAGAAAAGGTTATTTTTCAAACACGCAGCAAAGATAGGAAATCATTCAGCGGCGAGGGTAAAAACTGATAAAATGGAGTTGAGGCTTTCTAGAAGAAATGGGGACTTCGGGGAGGCAGGAAACAGGCTCATCCCTACCCTCATTTCCTCTTCAAAACAGTCTCAAATCTCAGTCTCAGTTAGGAAAAATGTCACATTCCAACTTCAAACCCGCTTCTTAAGCCTTTATAACTTATTGATTATTAACTAGTTATATATAATATATATAGGAAGCAAGACCATAAAAAAACAACTGAGACTCTGAGACTGAGACTGCAAGCAAGAAAAAATGAACATGAAATTTGATTTAACTCTCTAAAAAGCAATGGATTATAATATTTTTAGCAACATCGCTCCGGCGATGCCAAAACTCAGCACGGGTATTGAATTTGTAAAATTTGCCATCTCTCAGGCATCAAAAGACATGCAGGAACCCTTATTTCCGATGCTCTTCCCGATACTCGAAGTGGAGATAAATGGGGCTATTTTTCAGCATTCCGACCTCAATTAGGAGAAATCATGCCGTATGAAGACCTATCTTGTTGCCGATTCGGGCTATTATAAGGAACAACAGTCCAACATCGTTGAAAACATCTGTCCCAACTTCCGTGAACACGAAGAAAAGAGATTAGCGGAAAATGTTCCGCTATCGCACGGCAACGCACGCTATCGCACACCTGATAAATCGGGATTTCGTATCTTTGCATCGTGATTCAGAAAGCGTGCAAAATCACTTGCCCAGTTGGAGAAAAAAATCTCCCTAATTGGGAAAATAAAAAGGCCTGATTTAACCCGATAAAAAAAGAGCCCCCAATGCGGGAAAAACATCAGGGGCTTTTATTTTGATATCAAAAATCCTTAGTAAGGAAAAAGGAGCGGAAGAACGAAGGTCATCACAACGCCGATGATAATCTGCAACGGCAAACCTACCTTCACGTAATCCATAAACGTATAGCCACCCGCCTTCATCACCAGCGCATTAGGAGGCGTGGAGAACGGAGAGGCAAAGCACATGCTGGCGCCCAACGTAACCGCAAAGAGGAAGGAATAAGGACTCACACCTACCTGCCGGGCCGCCACCAGGGCAATAGGAGCCATCAGCACAGCCGTGGCAGTATTGCTGATAAACATCGTCATCAGAGAAGTGGTGAAGTAGATACCTGCCAAGAGAGCCGTAGGTCCCATCGAACCCAAACTCTCTACCAACCCCTGAGAAACCAAGGCAGAAGCACCCGTCTTCTCAAGCGCCGTAGACATCGGCATCATGGCGGCTATCAGCACGATGCTCTCCCAGTTGATGG